>OCVR010000014.1_pt1 | contig 146573 bp, 134 predicted proteins | sample 1539091 | NCBI WGS metagenome assembly OCVR01 (sample SAMEA3355530, study PRJEB22509) | marine metagenome | biome: marine; feature: coastal ocean; material: water | place: USA | collected 2010-08-07 | depth 16 m | reverse complement strand
TGTTCCGCATCAAGGCACAACAAGTCCAGCGCACTCTTGCCCAGTACTTCGCACAGCATCGGTGATGGCGTTTTGACAAAACTGCCAAGCAACTGCTCCCTGGCGGCTATCCGGTTTTTCAGTGATTCGGGCATTAGCTCACTTCCACAGGTTTTGACTGGCCAGCGCGGCGCCCTCGACCATGGCTCCTAATTTAGCGTAGACAATATCTTCATCCACCGCACCAAATCCTGCAAAAGTCGAGAATCCGCAATCGGTACCAGCAATAACACGCTCACGGCCAACGATACTGGCGAACTTTTCAATACGCTGTGCTACCAATCTGGGATGCTCAACGAAGTTGGTAGTGGAGTCGATCACCCCGGGCACCAGCACTTTATCTTGCGGAATATCGGCGTCGCGAAAAACTTCCCACTCGTGGGCGTGCCGAGGGTTAGAGGACTCGAACAACAGCGCCTGTGGCTTAGCCTTCATCGCAATTGGGAGTACCGTCTCCATAGGAGCATCACAGTGATGCGGTCCCTCGTAGTTGCCCCAACAAACGTGTAGACGCACCTTTGCCGCGGGTATATTACGCAAGGCATCGTTAAGCACCTCCACGTGGAGGTTGGCCATGGCGATGTATTCTTCCTCGGGCTTGTCCTTGAACAGCATGTGGCGCCCAAGGCCCAGATCCGGTGAATCCAGCTGAAGAATAAACCCTGCGTTGACAATCGCTTCATACTCTGCCCGCATTGCATCGCCCAGCGCCTGCAAATAGTCACTGTGGTTTGAGTAGTGTTTGTTAGGCTGAAACAACGCAATAACGCCGGGGGACGCTGCGTTCATGAACCCTTCTGCTGCGCCATGCTGCTGAACGGCCGCATTAAAATTGGCTAGGTCTTCCTCAAGTGGTTCCATATCCTTGACAGCAATTTCCCCGACACAACAGGGCCTCTTGTAACTGGGCGTTCCGCCGGAGCTCGCCTGACGCGCCAAGAAGCCAGGAAACTCCTCCAGATCTGCGGGGGGATTGCGCTCGCTGTCACCGGCAAAACCAGTAATTCGGTCCTTGATATAGGTAGCGTAACTAATCTTGCTCATCTCACCGTCGCTAACAATATCTACGCCCGTTTCTACCTGCCTGCGCACGACCTCATCCACTGCGGACTTAATCGTAGCCGCGAGATTATCGACGTCATAGGGCTGTTCATTTTCCTTGGCAAAAACACCATCGGTGACAGCCTTGGAGCGGGGCAAACTTCCCACATGAGTTGTTAAAATTTTATCTGTACTTATTTTCATTGGATTTCACTCTCGTTGTCTTTAAACCAATTCAGCAGCGCGGCATTCACCGCGCTCGGTTGCTCCATAGTAGAAAGGTGCCCACACTCGGGGATAATGCGTAGCCTGGAGGATGTAATCATTGCGGCCATTTCACGATGCAAGGCTGGCGAGCAAAGATCATCTTCCTCACCGCACAGCACCAGAGTCGGACAATTAATAGTTGTCAGTGTATCGGCGCTATCGGGTCTATCGCGCAAAGCCTCAGATTGTCTTACGAAGACGTCATCGCCCAAGCCCATACCCATATAAAGCACATCGTCCAGCAGAGCAGTATTCTCTCGATGGCAGCGGGCAAGGTAGTTAGGTTTCAACTCGTCGCGCAGAATTGCTCCCAAAGCACCTTGCCTCACCTCGTCCATTTGTCGATTTCGCATTGTGCGCTTTTCATCAGTGTCGGCATGAAAGTTGGTATCGAGCAATGCTATTCGTTCTATCCTGTGTGGCGCTTGTCGCCACATTTCCATCGCAACGATTCCGCCCATGGATAGGCCCGCTAGCGCAAACTGCTGTGGGGCCCCATCTAAGACATTCGAGGCAATGGATTGAATACTGTTGTCCCCAGTTATGTCGCCGTGGAAAACTGAACAAATCGGTGAAATCGCCTGAACCTGCGATGCCCATAGGCCCGCATCGCACATCATGCCCGGCAACAGCAATAAATTTGTACTTCGAATGCATTCAGGCATAAATAAAAAGCCTAGATGCGCACACTGCTGCCATCACGCAGCACGCCCGAAAAAACGCGCTTTTCTGGCGGTAAATTCTGATCATCAACTCTGTCCATCAACATCGACACAGCGGCCTCGGTCATGCTCTCTACCGGCTGCGCGACAGTCGCGAGGTCAAAACTGGACCAGGATGCGGCGCGCACTCCGTCGAAGCCCACGACTGACACGTCTCCTGGAACGTCGTACTCGAGGTGAAAGCGCAGTTCGTCCATGGCGCCAAACGCCATCATGTCGTTAGCGCAAATGATGGCATCAGGAGCACTACCCCGTAGCTCGATAATCTCCTGCACAGCCCTGCGTCCGGACTTATAACCATAATCGCCACTGACCTGTGTTACATCGGTAACACCAGACTCATCCAACCTGTCGATCGCGCCCCGCGTACGCTGCATACTAACAACCGAGTCGGAGGGTCCAGTAATAATGGCATAGGATTTATGCTGGCCACTTTTTGTCAGACGATTGATCAGTGCTCGCTCACCGCCTACCTGGTCGCAACTAACAGAGCTGACAGGTATGTCTTCGTAAGAGCGATTGTAAAAAACCAAAGGAACATTGCGTTCTTCGAAAGTAACGATTTCATCGGGTGACAAATGTGCTGCGGCAATCACACCATCTACCTGGTATTGCCAAACCCGCTCCAGAGTGCGGCTGACATCACTTTCATGATCCAGCGTGAAAAGTAGCACGTGGACACCACGTTCAGTAAAGCGAGCGCTCAATTCAGAGACGACTTCGGGATAAAAATTCAAATTGGACACGATCACCGCGACCATGTTCGAACGTCGAGTGATCAAACCACGGGCAATCGCGTTGGGCGTATAGCCCATTTCCTTGACCGCAGTCATTACCCGCTCGCGCATCTTTTTAGAGACACTTGCACCCGGTTTAAAGCACCGAGAGACTGCCGATTGCGAAACACCGGCATGCAGAGCGACGTCGTAAGACGTCACATGCCTTTTCGTGTTAGCGAAATTTTCCTTGCGGGTACTACTGCCGGTTTTTGCCATATCGTCTTACGCGAATATCTGCCTGTTCTTTATGACCCGCGAACCCTTCCACGGCACACAGGCGAGAACAGTATTCACCGACCATGGCAGAGGCTTCGGGGGTTACCCGCTGGAAGGTACAGGTCTTGATAAACTTGCCTACCCAGAGCCCGCCAGTATAGCGCGCCGCTTTCTTCGTTGGCAAAGTATGGTTGGTACCAATGACCTTGTCACCGTAAGACACATTAGTCTCCTGTCCAAGGAAAAGCGCGCCATAGTTACTCATATTCTTCAGGAAATAGTCCGGATCGCGAGTCATTACCTGCACGTGCTCAGAGGCAATCGCATCAGCCACCTCAACCATTTCTTCATAGCTATCGCATAAGATGACCTGGCCATAGTCTTTCCAGGCAGCGCCAGCAATTTCGGCGGTAGGCAGAACTGTCAGCTGTCGCTCTACTTCAGCCATGGTATCCAGCGCCAATTGTTCTGAGTTAGTTAACAAGACCGCTGGTGAATTAGGGCCGTGCTCAGCCTGCCCCAATAAGTCTGCAGCACACAGCTCGCCATCGCAGCTGTCATCGGCAATCACCAGCGTTTCTGTGGGACCAGCAAATAAATCGATACCCACACGTCCGAACAGTTGACGTTTCGCTTCTGCCACGAAGGCGTTACCGGGACCCACTATCATATCAACGGGTGCGATTGTTTCGGTACCAATCGCCATCGCACCTACGGCCTGTACGCCGCCAAAGCAGTAAATTTCATCGGCTCCCGCCATATCCATGGCGACTACAATCGCTGGTGATGGCGTTCCATTAAACGGAGGTGCGGCCGCAATGACTCGTTTGACTCCTGCGACCTTGGCGGTCACCACAGACATGTGCGCAGATGCCACCAGAGGGTACTTACCACCTGGCACGTAGCAACCGACACTATTCATTGGAATATGCTTGTGCCCCAGCACGACACCGGGGAGTGTCTCCTCCTCCACATCCACCATCGAATTGCGCTGGATCTGCGCGAAGTTACGCACTTGCTCCTGGGCAAAGCGAATATCGTCAATGACTTGTTGATCTAGCTCTTCATAACACGCAGCGATCTGGTCTTTACTCAGGCGAAAGCTGTCAGGACGCCAGCTATCGAATTTCTCTGAGTAGTCGCGAATGGCAGCGTCGCCCCGCGATTCGATCTGCCCGAGAATATCCTCCACGATACCTCTAACTTTTGCGTCCTGAGTCTGGACTTCCTCGACGGACATTCCTTCTTTAAGGTATCTAGCCATTGCGCTATCTCCGGGGTGCTTTGTGCGTGAACCAAAGGCATGCTAAACATTTTTGACTTCGAATGCAATTTATCCGATATAATCTCTCGCTTTGTCGCGGCAGCTCAGGAAACATTGGTGAGATGGGAATTGGAACTCGATGTATGACGACCGCAAAAGCGCTGATTTTGATAGGCGGCCTGATACTGACGACCGCAACAACAAGTGCCAACCCTGAGCCAGTCAAGCCCGATTGCACGACTGCCCCTTGCGTCTGCCTGAAATCGCTGGCGGAGCTGTCCACCGAAGCGCTGCGTCAGCGTGAGTATCACAGCACACTCAAGACATTGCACAAAGTAGCACGCAAAGACAAACTCAGAACCTACATGCTCGGCTATTAGTCGGACTCGTCAGCGCTCTAAAGTCGACGGGATCTGCCCTCTTCCGAGCCGCCTGAATACGGCTATCCAGGACTTATACTTGCTCCGAGCTGGATTTCCCAAAAAGACGCATTAACAAAGTCAGGAGGACAGGCTAAAGTCTATATTTATTCTGGCAATACGCACTCCTTGAAAACCAGCAGACACAGCTGGTTCTCACCGCCCGGAACCATAGATGGCGCGCCTGTCGCTTTAGACTGTGACCGCAAACTGTTTAAAGGTTACGGTCTCACCGACTGACGTTAATTGAGCCTACTCTAACAAATACCTAGGAATTGAACATGAATGACGACACACCATCTTCGCCTTTTCGACTTGATAAAAAACGTGCGCTAGTAACGGGCGCAGGCAAAGGAATCGGCCGTGCCTGTGCTCAGAGGCTGGCAAAATCTGGAGCTAATGTCATCGCCGTTGCGAGAACAGAAGCCGACCTGGAAACTCTGGCATCCGCGCACCCTGGGCTCATCGAACCATGGGTAGCCGATGTGACTGACGAGAAATTCCTGCAGCGCATTGAATCGCTGGAGCGACTGGATATTCTAGTCAACAACGTCGGCACCAACAAACCACAGCCGTTCACTGAGGTGGAACGTGAAACTCTGGATCTTATTCTCAACTTGAACGTGCGCTCCGCCTTCCTGGTGGCACAGGCAGCCGCTCGAGTAATGGTGAAACAAGGCTCTGGATCGATTATTAACATGGGTTCTCAAATGGGGCATGTCGGCGCCAAAAACCGTACGGTCTACTGCATGACTAAACACGCCATCGAAGGACTCACCAAAGCAATGGCCGTTGAACTCGCAGTGCTAGACATACGCGTCAATTCAGTCGCTCCCACTTTCATTGAAACCCCGCTTACCAAACCCATGTTCGAAAAACCTGAATTCCACCAGGACGTGATCTCTCGTATTCCTATGGGGCACATCGGCCAGGTAGATGACGTAGCCAACGCTGTGTTGTTCTTGGCAAGCCCCGCGGCCAACATGGTGACAGGAGACAGCCTTAAAGTAGATGGCGGCTGGACAGCGGTTTAACAGCCGATCTATAGGGCGCTGGCGCCACTATGAACACTTTTTGGGGGAACTGATTAGTGAGCTTCCCCGCGACCACCATCAGTCCGAATAATATCGGTTAAGGTGAGCCAGAATATCACCAGACTCGAACATACCCACATCCTGGCCGGGATCATAAAGATAGGGAATCGATACCCTGCCCTCCCGGTGCATAAGGTGACGCCGATTGACCAGGGTGCTTTCAGGGGTGATGTTCAATGCATTGCGCACCGGCGGCAACAGCCATTCCTTTAGCTTGGTACGACCACAGTTGCGGACGATATAGGGGATTTCCATTTCACACAGCTTCTCTCGCACGATCCGGGCGTAGGGGCTGGACTCAAAACTATAAAGTTCCAATAACTGCTCTGGCTCTTTGCCGGGATTCGCTTGCATACCCTGCTTCATGCGCGGCGCGCTGGCCAGCATGGAGCCTGCTGTCTGAAGTCGACCCAGCTTCCACTTGAGTGGTAAGTCACCGTCACCATAAGTGGCGAACAAATAGTCGATGATGTCGAGAGACTCGTACATTTCCGCGCCAGTGTTAGGGTCTATCAAATAGGGAAACTGGGCCTTACCGCCCAGCTCTACCAACTCAGGACGAAAACGTTCACCGTTCTTCGGGCAAGGCAGAATCAATACATCCAGATCCAGTTCGGTAAGGGCTTCGCGAACCAGACGGCAATAGGGACAGTTTTCTATATCGTAAAGTTGCAGAAGCTCGGCCGGCTTTTCGGCGCCTGGTGTGACCTGAATGCCGCTGGTACCCCGAATCAAGGTCGATACGAATGACGTGGCTACACCTGATGACATACAACAACTCCGTTATAGGGTTTGATACTCTTTTTCCAGACGCTTCATGGCTTTTTTCGATACGCCACCCAGGATAGAGATTGCATGACGCAGTCTTGATCGGCTCATATCCGGGCCCAACATCTCCATAGAATCGACGACGGAGAAAGATGCACTGGTGCCGGCTATGGCAACAAATATTGGCGCCAGGAAGTCTTTTACCTTAACCCCGGAAGCATCAGCCACAGCCTTTAGCTCATTCCAGATATTGTCCCGGTTCCACTGCTGCAGGGCTTCCATGCGCCAAAGAGCAAACTGCAGCCCTTTGACCACGTCTTCCTTCTCACCTTTAACGCCGGCAAAGCTGTCTTCATCAAGCGGCAAAGTTCCTGAGACTAAAAAGCCAGCCAGAGGTGCGAAGTCGCTTAAGGTTTCCATGCGCTTTTGCGCATGCGGCAGCACTTTCATCAAGTTGGCCTCGTTGTAAGCCCAATCAACCAGACGCTTGGCCAGCTGCTGCTCATCCAGGTCTTCTCGAATCCACATGCCGTTGAGCCAGGAAAGCTTCTCAACATCGAAGATAGGTCCACCCAAAGAGACACGCTGTATATCAAAGTTGTCCTGCATTTGCTGCAGGCTGAATTTTTCGCTTTCATCGGGCATGGACCAGCCCATACGACCCAGGTAGTTCAACAGCGCTTCTGGCAAAAAGCCCATGCGCTGGTAGTACAAAATACTGGTGGGGTTCTTACGCTTGGAAAGCTTTGACTTATCGGGGTTACGCAATAACGGCAGGTGACAGAGCTTGGGCATATCCCAGCCGAAGTACTGGTATAGCAATACATGCTTGGGTGCCGAATTAATCCATTCTTCACCGCGTAACACATGGGTAATACCCATCAGGTGATCGTCTACGACATTAGCCAGGTGATACGTTGGCATACCATCTGACTTCAGCAGAATTTGCGCATCCACCATACTCCAGTCAAGCTCAATAGTGCCACGCAGCATATCGTCTACTGCACAAGCGCCCTCCTCTTCAGGCACTATCATTCGAATCACATAGGGCTCGCCCGCGGCCTCACGCTTTGCAACTTCCTCTTCGGGCAATTTAAGATCAGACGGCTTTAGCGCAGAGCTACTGCCCGCAGCGCGCTGGGCCTCACGTAGCTCATTGAGTTCCTCAGCTGTGCGATAACAAACAAAGGCCTTGCCTTCATCGACCAGCTGGCGAGCGTAATCGCCGTAGATATCCATGCGTTCACTCTGGCGATAAGGGCCGCAGTCTCCACCCACATCGGGCCCCTCGTCCCAGCTAAGGCCAAGCCAGTTCAGCGAATCAAGAATAGCCTGCTCAGACTCCGGCGTGCTCCGCGTTTGGTCGGTATCCTCGATGCGCAGCACAAACTGACCACCGTGCGCCCTGGCGAAGCACATATTGAACAAGGCGATATAAGCGGTGCCGACGTGGGGATCACCGGTAGGTGATGGCGCAACGCGAGTACGAACGGTCATGACAATCCTGGGGTAGTTTTCAAGAGCGGCGATTATACGGCCTCTCCCGCCTAAATCCCACTGGCTGTCAGTATCTACAAGTTATGAATATGCCTTTAATAAGCATTACGGCGACGGCTCCTTCCAGCCAAAAGCGCTAAGCACGCGCTGGAATGCAGCGTCCAGTCCAGCTCTTATATGCACCGTGTCGCCATTCACAGGATGGCTAAAGTCCATACCGGTACAAGCCAATAACAAACGGCCACAGCCGTATTTTTCGGCAAAAAAACGATTGTGAACGCCTTTTCCATGCTTCGCATCGCCAATAATGGGATAACCCAGGTGTTTCATATGCCTGCGAAGCTGATGTTTGCGCCCTTGCTCAGGCTGCAGGGCAACCAGTGAGTAGCGACTCTGGGGATAACGATCTACCGCGTAAGGGATTTCAACAGTATCCAGACGCTCAAACCGGGTAACAGCATCCCTCGTCGGCCGCGCCTGAGTGCGATTACGATCGGCTATTTTATCTGGCTGATCTTGCAGCGCATGATCGATCACTCCATGCAGAGGGCACCATCCCCGGACGACTGCCAGGTATGACTTCAACACACTATGATCAGCGAGTTGCTCAGAAACCGCTCTTGCAACCTCAGGTGTGAGCGCGAACAGGAGGACGCCAGAGGTAGGCTTGTCGAGGCGATGCACCGGGTAAACCCGCTGACCAATCTGGTCGCGAAGCAATTGCAGGGCGAAACGGGTCTCATGCCGATCAATTGGACTACGGTGCACGAGCAGCCCGCTCGGTTTATTGATGGCAACAAGGTACTCATCCCGATAAATAATCGGGAGCCGTTCCATCGCTTCAGTATTTATTGAAGTAGGCCTGGACCTTGGCTGGATCATCGGTTTTGGTCAGGATCAGCTTGAGCAAGACTCGAGATTGAGCAGGGTTCAGTTCACCAGAGGCTACAGTGCCCATCGCATCGTCATCGGTTTCCACGTTACGCCCCACAGTGCCGCTGGTCACCCGAGTAGATCGAACCACCACAACACCTTCCGCTCGGGCACGCTCTAGCGCCTGGAGCGCATCACCCGTCATATTGCCGTTGCCGACACCGGCGGTCACTATGCCTTTTGCTCCGTTGTCCACAGCGGCGTCAATTAAATCAGGGGAAACGCCGGCACTGATGTAGATGACATCTACCCGCGGTAGCACCTTAATACCCTCTACCGAAAATTCGGAATCGCTGGTGTGCGTTCGGTATGGAGAGCGGTAGTAACGGTTCTCACCGTACAAGGTTGCCCCCATAAGACCGCGTTCCGCAGAAACGAAGGTCTGCACGTCGGTGGTGCTGGTCTTAGTCATACCGCGAGCACCGTGAATATCATCGTTGATGACAATCAGTACTCCCCTGCCCTTAGCCTCAGCATCAGCAGCAACTGCAACTGCATTGAAAATATTTAACGGCCCGTCAGCCGACAAAGCGGTAGCAGGTCGCATCGCTGCAGTCATCACCACAGGTTTATCACTATTCACAATCAGGTTGAGAAAGTAAGACGTCTCTTCGATGGTATCCGTACCGTGGGTAATCACAATGCCATCTACGTCCTTGGAAGCCAGCAAGGTATTCACGCGGTCGGCCAGTAGCAGCCACACTTCATCGCTCATATCCTGACTACCCACATTGGCGACTTGTTCACCGCTGATATCGGCCAGCTCACTGAGCTGCGGGACCGCATCGATCAGCGTTTCAACGCCGACCTCTCCAGAGGTATAGCCTGCCTGAACCCCCGTGGCCGCAGCACCTGCTATGGTACCCCCGGTTGCCAGAATGACGATCTTCGCTTTCATGGGTTCTCCCGCCAGAGCGGCGCTGCCGGTCAATATAACGATTGTCAGTACCAGTATCTTGCCAAAAACATTCATAATTAATCTCTTTGGTAACAACGCAGTAAAGCATAAGTATCGGTGAATTGCTGATCGCGCTCAAGCCAGACGACGTGGCTGATTATGTCCGGTAGAATCTGCGCCGCTTATAAGCATTCATCTATCAACTCTAGAAATTTGGGCGAGTTAACTTGGCAATATCACCCCTGCGGCTCGGTGGCGGGCACCCTGGCCTCTGTGTGTGTGAAGGAGCTGCTCCGTGATTCCCGAGCACAATCCGTTCCCTGCGTGTTGCCATGCTTACAGGCCTACGTCGCTTGAACAACGTCGGGCATTTCATGCAACAGAAAATCGACCAGTGCACGTGTCTTTGCCGGTACAAATTCTCTCTCCGGGTAGACCACATAGATCGGCAGGCTGCCGATTGAACAGTACCCTGGCAAAACAGGCACCAACTTCCCATCTCGCAGGGTGTCACCCAGCAAACCCTTGTCGATAAGTAAGACACCGACGTGGGCCAGGGCAGCCGATATCAATGCACCCGGGTCGTTAATGGATAGCGGTCCGGAGACTGTCACGGTCTCTTCGCCCTCATTGCCGACAAACGACCAGGCCTTCATAGCAAGTTGTGAGTTCTGGTAGAACAAACAACGGTGATGTAAAAGGTCCGAGGGCGTTTCCAGCGGCGGCGCGGTGCTCAAGTACTCAGGACTGGCGCACAGCACGCCTGCTAGTTCTCCTATCTTGCGGGCGACCAGTGAGGAATCTGGCAAATAGCCAACACGAATGGAGACATCGACGTTTTCTGCGACCATGTCGACGAAGCGATCTTCCAATTGCAGGTTCACATTCACCTGTGGGTACTTCGCGAGAAATCGTGTGATGAGCGGGACCAACTGAATACGCCCCTGGGCACTGGCACATGTCACGTTCAGATTGCCTGCCACTACCGACTGGGAATCCTCGCTAATGTGTTCAATGGACTGCAGCGCCAGCTCCACTTTTTGAGCCTCCAGGAGAACCTGCTTGCCGACTTCCGTGAGGGCGATCCTGCGCGTGGTTCGATTGAACAACCGGGATCCAATTTGCTCCTCCAGGGCTGCCAGCTGTTTGCTGACAGATGACCGGCTGATACCCAGCAGCTGGGCTGCCGCCGACAAGCTCCCTTGTCTGTTTATATGGGAAAAAAGAATCAATCCCTGCATATTCTGGTTTTTTACCGCCATTATTATCTCTGGTGTTTCAATTTTGGAAACAATGTAGTGATTGTTCTGCGGCTAATCAAGCGCAGGCGCCTGGGGTACCATTCGCTTGAATAAGCGTTAGCACGCTGAAATGTTGTTCTTTCTCCGCAGACCATCTGAAGACTTTTAACATGCTGAAAAAATTGTTGGGCATTGCTCCGGGGCTTGAGTCAGATAATTCTTACTCACCCTCAAAACTCGCGCTGAAGTTGGCAACCGTTGATAAGACTGATTTCGACGACACCCGATACACGCAGTATCGGGGCAAGCGGTCGAAGGTATTGGTTATCTGCACCGAACAAAAAAATATGATGATGCAGAATGGCAAATTGTTCTCCACCGGGAACCACCCCGTAGAGACATTGGTGCCAATGCTGCATCTTAAGAACGCAGGTTATGACTTCGAAATAGCGACACCGACGGGAAAGCCGGTTGTTTTTGAAACATGGGCGTTTCCCGGTAAAGATGAGCAGATTAAGTCATTGCATGATAAGTATGCGTCGAGTTTCAGCCAGCCAAAAAACCTGCAGGTACTCGCTGGCGAAATACTGCCAGACCCAGAGTGCTATGCCGCTGTTTTCGTTCCGGGAGGCCACGGTGCAATGCTGGGTATTCCGGAGGATGAAAATGTGCAGAAGATTCTCAACTGGGCGCATGAGAACGAGCTGTTCACCGTTACGCTTTGCCACGGGCCTGCGGCGTTGCTGGCAACTACACTGGGGGGTCAGGATTTCCTTTACGCAGGATACAACATGGCAGTATTTCCTCATTCGGTCGACAAAATGACTCCGAAAATTGGTTACCTGCCAGGGCAAGTGCCCTGGGCACTAAGCGAAAAATTGACTGCCCTGGGAGCCAGAATTGCCAATAGCAAGGCAGACGATACCGTGTGCCTGGACAGACAGCTGATTACAGGTGCCAGTCCTGACGCAGCGAACGAGTTGGGAAAACTGGCCGCCCGGACCTTGTTGAAGGAACTGCAGTAGTGAGAACTGGGACATTCTCATTTATAATTTGAACCGGCAAACCGGTTCGCATGACTGTTGCAGTTGATATGCGACAAACAAAAACCAACACGCTATTCGTAAACGATCAGTCATTTGATCCAACAGCACTCGGGACCTCATTATGAACTACCTTTTCCAACGCGCCATAGTGGCATGTCTTCCATTTTTTGTGTCTCTGGCAGTCGCCAGTCATGCAGTTGCGCAGGACAGTGGTGCGGCAAAACTCAAGTACGTTGAAGTGGATAAGTTGGGCAACCCGGCTGACGTTGTGAAAATAATGACGGAAGCAGCGCGCCCACTTCAGAGCGGCGAAGTCAGGATAAAGGTGCTCGCCACACCGATCCATCCATCGGATCTGTTACAGATCAGTGGGAACTATGGGGTTGACCCTGCGCTGCCTTACACACCAGGCAGCGAGGGGGTTGGCCGCGTGGTGGAGACCTCCGCCGAGGTCGCGTATCTGCAGGTAGGCCAATTGGTGCTGCTGGCCGGTGGAGGCACCTGGCGAGAGGAAATCGTTGCCCCCGCGTCTCAGTTCATACCCATTGCGGATAGCGCTTCCATTGAACAGGAAGTAATTGAGCAGCTCGCCATGGCTGTGGTAAATCCATTGACGGCATTCTTGATGCTGACGACTTTCGCCGAACTTGGAGAGGACGACTGGATCGTACAAAGCGCTTCGAACTCTGCGGTTGGGGGCTACGTTATCCAGCTTGCGAAACAACGGGGCGTCAAGACCGTAAACGTCGTGCGCCGTGAGGGCCTGGCTGAGGATTTACTTGCCAAGGGTGCGGATGCAGTTCTGATCGACGGTCCAGATCTCGCGAGCGAGATTGCCACTGCAACCGGCGGTGCGCCGGTTTCGCTGGCGATTGACGCGGTTGGCGGTTCAACTTTCGCCAGACTGGCAGCCAGCCTGGATTACGGCGCTACCCTGGTTTCATACGGAGTCCTCTCCGGCCAACCCGCGAGCTTTAATCCCGCGATGTCCATTTTCAACGACATTCGCATACGCGGCTTCTGGCTGGCCAAGTGGTTCGAAACGGCAACAATGGAACAGCGGCAGGCGGCGTTCGGCCAGATTATTCCCCTGGTTGGGAGTGGATCACTGAAGGCTGATATCGACTCGCGCTACAGCATCGATGAGATACAGCAGGCGGTATCGCGGGCGGCCCAGCGAGGCCGCAACGGCAAGGTACTGATTGTGCCAAACACGCAGTAGAGCGACGTTGGGGTGGCTCGATGAATGAGTTCCATGGTCGGATTGCCAGCATCGATTTCGTATTCCTCGATATAACGCGATGTTAAATCGGCCAGTGTGATTTGCCGCTATGCTGCGCAGATTACCTCGGCTACCATCAATTGCGCCTCCCGCTTCCTGGCCCATGCCTGGACGTCTTTTTTGCTATATTTGTCAGCGAGGAATTGCTTTGTCTTTACTCGCCGCACGCCGTTATAGGTGTACTTGATCCGCAGTCGCCATGTGCGGCCTCTGTTTTTCAAAGGTATTGATTGAATGCTCGCCATAAAAACTCCCCTTTCTATGCCCTGTTTCTCCGGTTTTCTAAAGGCTATGAGAACGATAAGCGGATTAATTAGTCTGTTCGGGGACATCGACAAACCCGATGTCCCCAGGATGTCCCCGAAATTGAAAACAATACCGGAATATATAGGTTTAACTTGGGTAGAATACAATTGAAACCGGACGCCGAGAACGCCGAAAACCAAAAAGGACACCGAAAACGCCGAAAACCCAGCATTCACGGGGGTTTCAGGGAATAGACGCCTTTCTGTGGCCCCGATGATGGACTGGTCCGATCATCACTGCCGCTACTTCTGGCGTCTGCTGAGCAAGCAGGCTCTGCTGTACACCGAGATGGTGACTACGGGGGCGTTAATACACGGTGACAGGGAACGCTTTCTTCGCTTCAATGCTGAAGAGCATCCGGTCGCCCTGCAACTAGGAGGGTCAAACCCAAACGATTTGGCCCAGTGTGCACGATGGGCACAGGAATGGCATTACGACGAAGTTAATCTTAACTGCGGCTGTCCCTCTGACCGAGTGCAATCAGGCATGTTCGGCGCCTGTCTGATGGCGCAGCCTGAACTAGTAGCGGACGGCGTCAAGGCCATGCGAGACGCGACCCTGCTTCCCGTTACCGTCAAACATCGAATCGGTATCGATGACATGGACTCCTATCAGCAGATGCTTGACTTTGTTGGCCCAGTCGCCGACGCAGGCTGCGAGGTATTTATCGTGCACGCTCGCAAGGCCTGGCTAAAGGGACTGTCACCCAAAGAAAACAGGGAGATACCACCACTGGTCTACGACTGGGTCTACCGACTTAAACGTGACCTACCCGACCTTGAGATCGTAATTAACGGCGGCATTCAAACGATTGAAGACTGCGAAGATCATCTTGCGCATGTAGACGGCGTAATGATTGGCCGCGAAGCTTATCAAAACCCCTGGATGTTGGCGGAGGTTGACTCTCGCTTGTTCGGGATAGACAAAGTGGCAGAATCCCGCGATGATGTTCTGCTGGGTCTACTGCCCTATGTGGAGCAGCAACTGGCTCTCGGTACTCACCTGAATCATATTACCCGCCATATTTTAGGCCTCTATCAGGGCGTTCCGGGCGCACGAAAGTTCAGACGCCACCTTAGCGAAAATGCGTATAAAAAGGATGCGGGATTGAATGTTTTAATCGACGCTTTTGAAAAAGTGCGTCAGGCAACTCCCGCATGACTTACATTCACTGACAACCTCGACAGGACTAGCACCCGTGACAAGCAAGCTAGAGCAACTCAAGACAATGACTGATGTAGTGGCCGATACCGGAGACGTTGAAGCTATAGGCCGTTTTCAGCCTCTTGATGCCACTACCAACCCTTCCTTACTGCTGAAGGCCGCGGCCCTACCGCACTACGCACAGTTACTGGATAACGCCAAAAGCTGGGCCAGTACTGAAGGAGGCTCGAATAGTGAGCAACTGAGCAATAGCTGCGACCACTTTGCTGTCGACGTGGGCAAGGAAATCCTTAGAATCATACCGGGACGCATTTCTACCGAGGTTGATGCCCGTCTCTCTTTTGATACCGCTGCAACGATGAAGCGCGCCAGAAAGCTAATCGATATGTACGAGGAAGCGGGCATCGGCCGCGAGCGCATCCTGATCAAGACCGCCTCTACCTGGGAAGGCATTCGGGCTGCAGCCCAATTGGAAAAAGAAGGAATTAATTGTAATCTCACCCTGTTGTTTGGGTTCGGCCAGGCAGCCGCTTGCGCAGACGCAGGCGTGTTTTTGATCTCGCCCTTTGTCGGCCGTATCTTGGATTGGCACAAGGCAAATACTGACTTGCAAATTGTGACTCCCCAGGACGACCCCGGCGTGCAGTCCGTTAGCCGCATTTACAACTATTACAAACAGCACGGCTACCAGACCATCGTAATGGGCGCGAGTTTTCGAAACACCGGAGAAATCGAGTCGCTGGCGGGATGCGATCGTTTGACCATCAGCCCCGCTCTGCTCGAGGAATTAGCCGCCGATGAAGGCGACTTGCCGCGCCAACTGGAGCCCGCCGGCGCGACAACAAGCGTTGCAAAACACAGCCCCCAGGAGCATGACTTCCGCTACGACCTGAACGCCGACGCAATGGCTACTGAAAAGTTAGCTGAAGGCATTCGCAGCTTTATCGGTGACCAGATAAAGCTGGAACAGCTGATCAGCGACAGATGATTAGTGCACTGAAATCACTGTTTGAAGCGCCAGTCCGTGAAACGGAAGTGGCACTAAAGCATCGGCTGCAATTGGCCTCTGCGGCCCTGCTCATTGAGACCGCTCGCGCGGACTTTACCCAGGATAAAGTCGAGGAGGAAGCGATGACGGCCTTGCTCTGCTCTACTCTCGAGCTAGCGCAAGAAGAAGTTGAAAAACTGCTGCAGCAGGCAGCTGCAAAGGTCGATGAATCTATTTCACTGTACGAGTTTACCCGGCTGATCAACGACCACTTCACCGCAGATCAAAAACTGCAATTAGTGGATAACATGTGGGTCGTCGCCTGGGCGGACAATAATGTCGACAAGTACGAAGAACACCTGATTCGCCAGGTTGCTGATCTTACCTACGTTAGCCATCAGGATTACATCCGCAGCAAGCACACAGCCAGGGACAAAACACTCAGACTGTAAAGATTAACCTTGCTCGAGTACTGTCATAAGGTCGTGAAACCTGCTCCTGTTTTCTTCTGACAATCCCATGAGCACCCGGTGTGCCTCTATCACTTTTTCTTTCACTGTTGATTCATTACCCGCTACCTGGGGAATTTCATCGGCGCTGTCGGGGTTGGAGCAGGTTTCTTCGCGCAGTTCGAATAAGCGCTGAAAGCCCATGCTTTTGAGTAGACGATTGATTCCGGGGTCGCAGGAAAAAATGGCCGGCTGAAAGTCGAAGCGCTCTTTCACCTTGATCGCGAGCTTTGCCAGCAATCCGAGGGTGGTCGAGTCAATACCTTCCACATGACAAAGGTCGACCCAGACACTGGCAAATTCGGGGTCATCAAACATTTTTTGAAAATACTCGTCAATCGTGGTGCAAAGACTTAGGCGCACGTCTCCAAGCATACGAATGACGTAAGCACCATTGTGACCAGCCGCTAATATTTTGCCTTCGTGCATGTCAGTTCCGCTTGCTGATGAACAGCGCGGCAATGTCATCCGGAGCCGTATCAGCCTGGTCAAGCCCCAGACGGGTTACCATTTCCTCGGGGGAATTGGCTGTTTCCTCGAACACGTTAAGAAAGTATTTCTCTTTTTCTATGAGATTTTTTGGCGGCAGAATCTCCAGAATTCCGTCAGAAAACAGGGCGAGCATAAAACTATCGGGCAAATCAATCATGTGCTCTTCGTAGCTGGCATCATCCATTATGCCTACGGCAGAACCTTCGCCACGAAGATAACGGGCACCGTCTCCAGACACGAGCACTGGCTGCGGCAGATGTCCCGCCACACTGTAGCGCAAATTGTTGCTTTTCATATCCAGTACGCCCACGACCATAGTGGCAAACTTACCAACCTCCAGGTCCATAACTTCCTTGTTCGCGCGCTTTAGCAACGCCAGGGGGCTGAGAATCGTGTCGTCATTCTGGCGCAAGAAGTCCGAGCGCTTGCGAGCAAAAAGGTTCTTCAGCAGCACCGTAGTAAAAGCCGAAGAGCTGCCGTGGCCGGAAACATCCGCCATGAAAAAAGTTACAAAATGGTCGCCGACGGTAAAATAATCGGTAAAGTCGCCACTTAAATAAAGCGACGGAATCACCGTATGACTGAAAACATAGTCATTCAATACCAGCGGGGTTGCTGGCAACATGCGCATTTGCACTTGGCGCCCGGCCTGCTGGTCCTGCTCCAGTACCTGGATCGTACCGCGCAATTCGGTATTGGCAGCCTGCAGTCTTTGTCGAGATTGCTCCAGCTCTCTACGGACCTGCCGTTGGCGCACGCAGCGGTCCAATGAACGCTGAAGGGCCTCAACATCATCAACAGGGCGGACAAAGAAATCGCTGGCTCCGAACCGCAGGGCTCTCATCATCCGCGAGGCCTGGGCTTCATCACTAAATAAGATAACGGGAATCTGAACATCCATTTCCTGCAGAGAACGATGCGCAGAGTCCCAGGTGAGGCCCTCCATATCCATTTCGCAAAGAATCACGTCCAGGTCTGGGCGCGTGCTCAGATACTCCCTCGCAGCGTTGGCATCGGTGTAGTTCTCAGGAGTAAACCCCAGGCTCGAAACCAGGGATGCAAGCGCCTCCAGGCGGGCAGTATCGTGATCGACGACAAGGGCGGTACCGATCGGGTCCATTGGTATATTCGTTGACTCTATTGGCCGAGACACTACGCCCAAGAACAGGCACAAGCAACCATCGAAACTCGGGTTTGAGCAGGATTTCACACTTTTACGCAGGAATTGATAGCAAGGCCCCGAATACCGCTAGAACTCTTCGAAATCCTCGCCTTCTTCAAAATCAGAGAATGTGTCCGACACTACCCCATCGTTAACAAACGCTTCCCTGTTGGATAGATAGGCGTCACGTACGAAAATGTAACGATCGCCGGTAATGAGGTCATCGGCCTGAAGCAAACGAGAGCGTCCATCGACCAGGCCAAGCCCCCACAATGAGTTGCGCACGGCCACGCTAGGCATGTAAGTAGGCACAGAGGTGTATGCATCAAAAATGGTTCCAGTGCCACTGCGAATGGTCCTGGGGCCGAAAAATGGCACCATGAGGTAAGGGCCGGACTCAAAGCCCCAGATAGATAGTGTATGGCCAAAATCCGTACGGTAGGGGCGCACCCCCATGGTCGTGGCCACGTCGAACAAGCCAACCAGTCCCAGCGTGCTGTTAATAACAAAACGACCAGAGCTCTGCCCGACACCGGCCCAGCGCCACTGTAAGGCCCCATTGAGCGCCGAATTGAAGTCATAGAAATTGGCAAACATATTGCCCACACCGCGCTTGGCAAAACCCGGCATCACCCAGTCATAGCCAACCGCTACAGGGCGAAGGACATACTGGTCGATATTGTCGTTGGCCACGAACATTGCGCGGTTAAAAGACTCAAACGGATCGACATTACGTTCTTTATCCTCAGCGCAGGCCATCGCGGCGGGGAACGCCAGGATCAAAAAAAGTAAAAGTCGGGGAAGGCTCATTCTTGGAGATTTCTGCATGTCGAATGGGAATGGTACTAGCGGCTTCTGCGGGTAGCAAGTCCTCAGCCAAAGCTCCCGGCAGCCTGCACTACGTCCTTGTCGAGCAGTTCCCTCAATTGAGCAATTCCAAACGCCCGAATCGACTCAAAAGAGAGTTCCAACTCGGCGGCAAGGGTCTTAAGTACGTCCCCAACCGATAACTGCTCGTTTTCGCGCAACAACTCAAGCAATCGGGCGGTAGCACCATTAAGCTCGATAAAGCCCACTTTGTCCCCGGCGTCACGATAAACCACCAGGAAAGTGGGAACTTCAGGCATTTCAGGACGATAGCTGGCACCAATTTGATGCACCGGGTATTGGTAACTTAATACCCATGCCAGCGGAGACAGGCACAGTTTAGCCTCTTCCAGGTCCTCGATAGTCTGCGGAGGAGGCAGTTCGTCTTCTGCCACATCCAGAGCCAATTCCACCCATTCGTAGTGCGCCAGTTCAGCCAAAAAGGGAGGGTCGCAATCGCGCGAGGTGTGCTCAGACATCAGGAAATTGATGAACTCCTGGCTAATTTCCAAAAAATACGGTGATTTGCAACGATGACCCTCCATGAACATCCTTACCAACTCTTCCCACTGCTCGGCGTTATAAAGGCTGCGTAATACGGGAAAGCCGCCACTTATAAAGCCTTCGATGTTGCTGTAGACCAAATCTCGGTAAATCTTCAGTCTGCGCTCTTCTACTCCCCGCGGAGCCGAAGCTTTTTCCGGGTTGCGTAAGTAAGCCGCCATCTCCAGCTGGGATGCTTTCAGTTCAGGGGCACTCATCATTGACCCACCGCTACTTTGTGCCGCTCAGGCGCCTCTCTCTGCAGGCGCCTGACCTGTTCAACTTCAGCCAACAGCTCTGCCAGAGGAGGCAGATTAAAATCTCTTTCCAGGAGCGTTGGCAGCACCCCGGTGCGCTGATAGGCCTGCGCGAGAATGTCCCAAACGGGGTCTATAACATCTGCGCCGTGAGTGTCTACCTTCAAGTCGTCGGCTTCATCATAATGCCCGGCTACATGAATGTAGCGAGCGCGTTCCAATGGCAGGGAATCGAGAAAGGCGATGGGGTCGTAACCGTGATTAATGCTATTCACATAAATATTGTTCACGTCCAGAAGCAGGTCGCTGCCGCTTTCCGACAACACCGCACTGACGAATTGAGCCTCTGTCATGTCTTGGTGAGGCTGGGCGTAGTAAGAGGCATTCTCCAGTGCAATTGGCTCCCCTATAATATCCTGAACCTGGCGCACACGAGCGGCGACGTAGTGCACCGCTTCTTCAGTAAAAGGAATGGGCAGCAGGTCATACAAATGCCCTTGTGCAGCACAGTAAGTCAGATGTTCGCTGTACAGGGGAACCTCAATCTGATTCATCAGCTCGCGGACTGCGCCTACCAGCTCCTTGTCGAGGGGATCCGGGCCGCCGATGTCTAGCGATAACCCGTGAAGAACAATGGGGTAACGCTCCGCTAGATTGCGGAACTTCCGCCCGAAACGGCCTCCAACGCCAATCCAGTTCTCCGGCGCCGCTTCCATAAAGTCTACCGAGCCACTCTCCATAGACGAAAGCGGGCCCATCAGGGCCCGCCGTAATCCGAGTCCCGCTCCGCGAAACTCGCTGTGTCGCTCAGACATTAGCCGCCGCACTTACCCTCGCCGCACTTGCCTTCGCCTTCAGCTTTATCGCCGCCACACTTGCCTTCGCCTTCCGCTTTGTCGCCGCCGCACTTGCCTTCGCTTTCGGCTTTGTCGTCACCGCACTTGCCTTCACCGCACTTGCCTTCGTCCTCAGCTTTTTCGCCGTGAGCACTGTCGTCGCCGCATTTGCCTTCGCCACACTTGCCTTCTTCATGCTTACTGAAGCTGACCAGGTCATAACCACCGCTGAGCTGTTGCGCTGAGAACGGGTTCATCTCTGCGGAAGCCAGAGGCGCGATAGAAGTTGCGAGAAATGCTGCACCCAGAGCGACAGCAAGAGGTTTCTTTGATTGAGCCATGATAAATTCCCTGTATCTAGTCCGAATAATTTTAGTGTTATACCACGCAAAGGATGCTCTTCATGGCACCGCGTCGTGCAAGGTAAGACCGAGTGTTTCTAAGTAAGTTTCAATGACCGGGCGAAACGACTGGTAATTTTTCACACTTTTTCAAAAAACGCAATCCGCTGTGGCTAATGTGGGTTTTCATCCAGCCAGCGCTGCACCTCCAGCCACTGCTGTTGCAAGCGTTTCTGGGACACTGCCTGACGCGTGCCCAACTGCTGTGCAAACAGGGAAACCCTCAATTCCTCCAGCATCCATCGGTACTGCTTCGCTGCCGGGCATAAATCAATCAGCTTGTCCCTAGTGTGTGCTGCCTGTTTCATGGGTTCGGCCAGCGACTGCAGCAGCGCCGTATGCTGTTGATCTTTGGGATACTGCCCTGACAGCCGCTCAACCCTTTGCAGCGCCGCCTTCATGTAACGGGGGTACTGGTTTAGCCAGTCGGCCGGCGCACCGCTTAAAAAGCCGGAGGTCACCAGAGCTGCCAGATGCGCGCCGATATCAGTGACACTGTCATTCCATTTGCCCGCGGGCAACGTCGATAATTTATTTCGGACTTGAGCCAACACCCGTAGGCTATTCAAGACAATCGCCTCAACCTCATTGGCGCGGCTGACCACCTCACCTTTGCCCCGTTTGAGAGTAGACTCAAAATCAGACTGATCCCAGGGTAATTCATGAGCTAGGTCCATCGCCTGAACAAAGGCTGCATCGATAAGGTCCTCAACCAGCATAGAACGGTCCTGACCTGCGCCCGCCAATACCAGATTGAACTCATTGCCTCTGAGCAATTGTTTGCGCAAGTACTTCACCGATTGAGCACTGTGTAATCGCAGCAATTTCAGCACTCCATCGCGATGGGCCAAGCGAGCTGGGCCCGGATAATCGACCAGCTCAATCGCTACACTCTCACCATGGTCAACCAGCGCCGGATAAGACAATATTTCGATGCCAGCCTGACGAAAACGCCATTCGCGGGGCAGTTCTCCAAAGTCCCAGCGAATAATCCCTTCCTGTGCAGGAGAGCTGCCTTTATCCACACCAACACTTTGGCGGGTATCGCTGCGAAACTGCTCGATCAACTGGCCCAGGTTCCTGCCCTGTTCCAATAAACGGCCCTCGGCATCCACAACCCGAATATTCATTCGATAGAAGTCATCCAGCTTGGCGGGACTCCAGTCAGCCGGGCTGAGTTGCAATCCACCCAGACTTCCCAGCACACGGGACAGCGCCACCAATAAGTCACTGTCATCAACTTCTAATTGCGCAAGGGCCTGGTCCACATAATTGGGCACCGGTACGAGACGTTTACGTTTGTCCTTGGGTAAGCCTTTTACAAGGGCAATGCATTTCTCTCGCAGCAAGCCGGGAACCAACCAGTCGAAACGAAAACGTGGGACCCGGTTAAGTAATGCAACCGGAACAGTTACCGTTACGCCATCAGCGGCCTTACCCGGCTCGAACTGGTAACTAAGGCGAAACTCCAAATCCTGCCACTGTAAATTATCGGGAAACTGGTCTTCCACCTCAGCTCCGGGATCCCTGGCCAACAGCAAGGCCTTATCAAGCCGCAGACTCTTGTCGCTACCTGGGTTCTTCTTCAGCCAGGATTGCAATCGACCTGCGGTGTAGCAGTCAGTCGGCAGGCGTTCGTTATAAAAGTCGAACAATACCTGCTCATCAACCAACAGATCGCGCCGTCGGACTTTCGATTCCAGTTCTTCAAGCTCTCTTACCAAACGCTGGTTATGCTTCAAAAAAGGAGGGTGCTGCCGATACTTGCCGGCTACCAGCCCTTCCCGGATCAGCAGTTCGCGCGCTTCAACAGGTGATATCGGTCCATAATGCACCGGACGTTTGTCTGCAATTGTGAGCCCATAGAGTGACAAGCGCTCCCACGCCATGACTCGACCGCTGCGGGATTGCCAGCGCGGCTGGTAGTAATGTTTTTTCAGTAACCCGGGATTAACGTCTATGACCCACAGCGGATCAATGCTGGCGACCGTGCGGGCAAACACCTTGGAGGTCTCCACAATTTCAGCGGCCATTAACCACTTGGGGCGCTTGCGTGACTGCGATGAACCCGGAAAGATTTGCAGCTTTCGATTTCTCGCTCCCAGGTACTCGCGGTCATCCTGGTGCTGCGCAATATTGCCCAACAGCCCTGCTAGCAACGCCTGATGAACTGGCTGATAATTTTCCGCTTCAGGCGGCAGCGGCTCTGGGCGTAATTTTTGCTGACGGCACGCAATGGTCAACTGTGAATGTATGTCTCTCCACTCACGCATTCGCATGAACGACAAAAACTCGCGCTTACACAACTTGCGCAACTGGTTCTGGCTCAGCTCCTGGCGCTGCTCTTCGTAATAACGCCAAAGCTGCAGCCACGCCAGGAAATCTGATTTAGGGTGTTTGAAGCGAGCGTGAGCCTGATCTGACTGCTGCTGCTTATCGGACGGTCTGTCCCGAGGATCCTGCACTGCCAGGGCGCTGGCGATCACCAGTATTTCCGCCAGGCAGTCTCGTTCGCTTGCGGCCAGTACCATGCGCCCAAGACGCGGATCGACAGGCAGCCTGGAAAGACGCCGTCCCATCTGAGTCAGCTCACCCTCGGCGGAAACCGCGCCCAATTCCTCCAACAACTTGTACCCGTCGCGCACCATTCGCGGGTCTGGCGGATTGATGAAAGGAAAATCTTCAATTTCGCCCAGACCCAGATTGAGCATTTGTAAGACGACCGCGGCCAAATTGGTGCGCAGTATCTCGGGGTCGGTAAACTCCGGGCGCAGATTAAAGTTTTCCTCAGAGTAAAGCCGCAGGCAAACCCCCGCCTCTACTCGCCCACAGCGACCTTGCCGCTGATTGGCGCTGGCCTGCGATATCGGCTCGATAGGCAGACGCTGGACCTTAGTGCGATAGCTATATCGACTAATACGCGCTTCACCGGGATCAATCACATAACGAATGCCAGGCACCGTCAGTGAGGTTTCAGCCACATTGGTCGCTAATACGACCCTAAGCCCTCTGCGTTTCGAAATATCAAACACACGATTCTGCTCTGCCTGACTGAGACGGGCGTAAAGCGGAAGAATGTCCAGTTCAGTATCATCGCGGAGCTGCTTCGCCACTTCGCGGATGTCGCGCTCACCGGGAAGGAAAATGAGTGCATCACCGCGTTTACCGAAAGACCCGGCATCGATGTCCTGCACCAGTGAGGAAATGCGTCTTGCATTATCGCCCTCTTCATCTGCACTGGCGTCCAGGTAATGAGTCTCAACCGGAAAGGTTCGGCCAGAGACCTCAATCACCGGGGCGTCGTCGAAGTGGCGGGAGAAGCTGTCTACATCGATAGTGGCTGAAGTAATAATGACCTTGAGATCAGGGCGCCTGGGCAATAGTCGCTTCAGGTAGCCCAGTAGAAAATCGATGTTGAGGCTACGTTCATGGGCTTCGTCAATGATAATCGTATCGTAACGCTTGAGCAGTCGATCTCGCTGGATCTCTGCCAGCAGTATGCCGTCGGTCATTAATTTGACAGCGGTATGCTCAGACACCTTGTCATTAAAACGAACCTGATAGCCCACCACCGCGCCCAATTCGGTTTTCAGCTCCTGGGCAATGCGCTGCGCCACAGTTCGAGCCGCAAGGCGTCGGGGCTGGGTGTGGCCTATCAATCCTGATTGACCTCTTCCCAGCTCCAGGCAAATTTTTGGCAGCTGGGTCGTTTTACCCGATCCCGTCTCCCCGGCGACAATCACTACCTGGTTTTTGGCGATCGCCGCGGCAATCTCCTCTCTTCGCTGCGAGACAGGAAGTTCTTCGGGATATGTGATTTTCAGGTTTGAACTGGCGGCGCTATCTGACATTGGGTGGTGTTTTATATTCCGGGGAAAAAATACGTTATGCTTCTCATAGCCAAAACCAGCGAGAAAACAGCGAATGTCGCAACTCAGTAACTATACCTTCGATGAAATCACCATAGGTCAAAGCGCCGAATATTCCAAGACAGTAACAGAGCAGGACATACAAATGTTCGCCGCTGTTTCTGGTGATGTAAATCCATTGCACCTGGACGCTGAATTTGCGGCCGGAACTCGCTTCGGCGAACGCATTGCCCACGGCATGCTCACTGCTTCCTTTGTGTCGGCTGCGCTGGCAATGAAACTGCCCGGCCCTGGCTGCATATTCATGGAACAATCGCTTAAATTTCGCCTACCGGTCAAAATAGGTGATCAAATAAACGTAATACTGGAAGTCGTAGAGAAGAACGAGCGGAGAAAATCTATTTCTCTGAACTGCAAGGCCTATAACGCTGAACAGAAACTGGTGCTGACCGGAACCTCTGTGGTCGTTGCACCGGCCGAAAAGCTTTCCATCCCCTGCCCTGCAAGTCCTGTCTTTCAGACTATGGATTGAACCCCAGGGTCAGGCGGTGTCGCCGTCACTCTGCTGCGATGCCAGAAACTGCTGATAATCCAGATACATCAGGCGAAGCATGACTGCAGCCTCCTGCCCGCCAGTACTCGTAGACAGCACCAATACCGAAGGCACCTCTTTTTCAACGGTCACCCCGGTTACCCCGAATATTATATTCGCAGAATCGCCCTCGGCTCCGAAGGTGGTAATTTCCCTCTGCTCTTTCACCGCATCCACCAGATTAGACAGCAATGCCGTGAGGCTGCTGCGAAAAGCGCCGAAGTTTAGTGTTCCAGCATACTCAGAGTGGTCCATGGAGAGATCAAAGCGGACTGAAGACTTGTCCTCCATCTGGAGATTAGTCAGCGCCACGCGCTTTCCCTCGGAAACAGCTTTGAACAAGTTCTTGGCATCGGTCCGCTTGGCGTCCATAAACGCCCGGTGCAGTAGATTTATAGCGATCGTCAGGAACTGCTCCCTGGGCATGGACTGAGTTTCAATCTTGGACATGTTTACCTCAGTATTCGTTAGAGCGGCAAGTCTACTGTTAGCAGCCTCGACAGGCAATGATTTAGGCTGCCTTCAAGACAAATAGCGTGACTTCCAAGCCACTTTTACAGTAGCCCCTAGCTAGCTGTTTCTGTTATAGTTTTTGGATCTAATCGTATTGGTATTCAAACCGTGAACACTCGCAGGAAGGGGCCACACAATATCCCCTTTACAAAGGCACTGCGCCTGGCACTCCTGCCCGGGCTGATAAGCCTTGCACAGCCTTCCATGTCACAGCCCCCCCAGGGTATTGAGAGCAAACCCCTGAGAGAAACGGTACCCGACTACAGCGCGGAGGTCGAAGACGCGCAGGTGCGGCGCTTACAGCGTATGTTGCGTGCTTACCACAGTGAAGAGGCCGAAGCGGTCTTGTCTGATCCAACCAAAAAGGAAGTCGCCGATAGACAGCAGGCTAACGAGGACGCCGAAAGGCTGGCCCGCATACCCTTTAACGACAGTAAAGTGCGTCTTAATGGCGAAGAAGGTAGCCTGGCATTAGCAGAGATCACCCGCCGCTTGTCCGACCCGGGTATACCCGAGAGCCGACGTGACAATGCACCCATTTGCTCATTCCGAACGTACCTGTTTGGCAATCTGATCGCCGGTGAGAGGCGCAGTCTGCGGCCCGTGGGAAAGCACCACTTCATTCTCAAGCAGCACCTACAACCTGGCAGCACCACTGTTCGCATTTCTGGCCACAGCTGGGAAGTACGTATTCCTGAAGATAGCCACAGCCAGGAATACCTGATTACGCTCTACAAGCCGCCTGGTGTGAAGCCAGAATTTCATGTTTTCCCTGTTGGCGAACTCATGGCAATTAATAACGCCCATATCCCTGCCTGGCTGCCAGACGAGTTCCAGATTCAAAACCCGGGATGAAACGGGACAATACCCCTTGGGGAGCTGCACCCTGCGCCGATATCAGCTGGTCAGAAAACGGCGTCCCCTTCTCCACCCAGTTCGATGATTTCTACTATTCCAGTGAAGCCGGCATTGCCGAGAGCGAACACGTTTTTCTGCAGGGCAATAGTTTGCCCGAACGCTGGACTAGTTTTGAAGACGATACCTTCTGCATTCTCGAAACAGGCTTCGGCACCGGGCTCAACTTCCTGCTGACCTGGCTGGCGTGGCAAAAGCAGACCAACAACCGCCCCAGACTTCATTTTATCTCGCTCGAAAAATTTCCTCTATCAACGCCAGAGCTTGTCCGAGCGCTGGCCCCTTGGGAATCCCTTAGCTCTCTGGCAAATAAGCTGATCGACGCCTGGCCAGGGCGACTGCCGGGGCAGCACCGACTGGAACTGGACCAGGGTCGGGTAATACTCGATCTGTGGTGGGATGATTCCCGCCTCGCCCTTGCTGATTTGGCAACTCGCGGGCCTGCAATCGACGCTTGGTATCTGGATGGCTTTACACCCTCGCGCAACGATGCAATGTGGCAGCCGGAGCTCTACCAGGCCATGGCTGCGCTGTCTCGCCCCGGCGCTACTGTGTCCACCTTTACTGCCGCAAGCCATGTTCGTCGGGGCCTGGAGCAGGCAGGTTTTGAGATTTCCAAGGTACCAGGGTTTGGCCAAAAGCGTGAATCCTTGCGCGGTGTTGCAACGCGGGCCGGACCAACACTGGCAACAATCGATACCCCGTGGGATATGCCATCGCGGCCCGTAACCAAGCCTCGCCGCGCCCTCATCATCGGTGCAGGATTAGCCGGTTGCACCCTGGCAGCAGCGCTGGCTCAACGCAATATCAGCGTCACTGTGCTGGACCAGGGAGACCTTGCCGGTGAGGCGTCTGGTAACGAACAGGGAGTGCTTTACACGCGTTTATCAAAGCGTCATTCAGCGCTGACTGATTTTGCACTGCAAAGTTTCCGTTTTTCAGCCAACCTCTACCGAAATATGTTCACTTCAGGCGCATTAGAGCCAGGCCTGGATGGAGACCTTTGCGGGAGTTTTCACCAAATCACTGATGCTCAAGAGGTGGCCCTGCTTAAGAATCAATTGGTTGGCCTAAATGACTTGGCTGAAGCCCTAACGGCGCAAGAGGCTAGCCATTACCTTGGAGAAACTCCTGTTGAAGGCGGTTATTGGTATCCGGATTCAGGGTGGTTAAGACCACCGGCGGTGTGTTCAGCTATGCTGGAATCGCCGCTGATTAAATTGCAACAAAATTGCGGCAAAGTGGTATTAAAGCCATTAGAAGAACAGTGGCAAGCCATCAACAGTGACAACCAGGCGCTGGCCACTGCGGATATTGCGATTATTTGTTCGGGAGCGAGCAGCGCATCTTTTACCGAAACAGGCTGGCTGCCGCTACAGAGCATACGCGGACAAACCAGCTACTTGCCCGCCAGTGAAGCAACCCAAAGCCTGAAAGCAGCCTTCTGTCACCGAGGTTACATCTCGCCAGCCAGAGAAAGCCGGCACTGCATAGGCGCCAGCTTCAAGTTACGTGATAACAGCATGGAAGTACGACCGGAGGAACATCGAGAAAACCTCGAAAAACTGGCTGCAGCGCTACCTCAATGGTCCTCTGAACTAGAAAAACTTGACCCCGAGAAAATGGAAGGCAGAGTCGGCTTTCGCTGCGCCAGCCCTGATTACTTGCCGATTGCAGGCCCAGTGCCCGCCAGAGAGGAATTCTTGCAGACCTACGGTGCTTTGCGTAAAAATGCGCGGCAGGTTATTCAGCAAAGGGGCAATTACGTGCCCGGACTTTACATTAACACCGCTCACGGTTCTCGAGGCCTCAGTTCGGCTCCACTATGCGCACAGCTTCTTGCAAGTCTGATCTGCAATGAACTGCCGCCACTTTCCCGCGAACTGGTCCGCGCATTGTCGCCGTCACGATTTCTTATCAGAGACCTGGCGCGGGGTTTGATTTAGCCATGCCCCGGTTTTTTATACTGTTATGCCTCAGCGTTTTGTGCGCTGCACCTGCCTACAGCGTCGAACAATTCAGCTACAAAATTCTCAACAAGAAGCCCCAGGACCGCGCCAACTTTGTCCAGGGTCTGGAAATACTGGAGGGCACGTTATACGTAAGTTGTGGAAATTACGGGCAATCCAGACTGATGCGTTATCACTTTGATGACATGCGCCTGAAAGACAGCAAAACATTATCTCCGCGACTATTTGCCGAGGGCGTGAGCGTATTGGGTGAGCACATTTACCAGCTAACCTGGCGTGAGCGCATGATGCTGGTTTTCAATAAATCGACGATGGAGCCTGTTGAGTGGTTTCCCATTGTTGGCCAGGGCTGGGGGCTGACTAACGACGGCACGCAGCTTATCTATAGTGATGGCAGCGACCAAATTCACTTCCTCTCCAACCAATCTCGCGCCATCAGCCACTCCATATCGGTCACAGAAAATGGTCGTCCTGTTCGCAAGCTCAACGAGTTAGAATGGATCGATGGCAAAATATGGGCAAACGTTTGGCAAACCGACCGAGTGGTGATCATCAACCCACAGTCTGGCGAGGTCGAAGGCAACATAGACCTTTCGGGGCTATTACCCGCCAGCGATCGACACGCAACAACCGACGTACTCAATGGAATTGCTCGCAACCCTGATGATGGCAGTATCTGGGTCACCGGAAAACGCTGGCCCTGGCTTTATCAAATAGAACTACTGCCCTTAAACTAGACCCCAAGCAGCAAAATTCGCGTTAGAATAGCGGCCTCCTCCAATATGACCTGAGACTCTGCATGAGCACATCACTGCCTGCGGCGCACAGCGCCTTTGAACCCGTTCGTCAGCAACGGGTGGACTCCCTGAATCTGGATGTACAGGAATTTCGTCACCGAGAGACCGGGGCTGCGCACTACCACCTGGCATCAGATTCCAGCGAGAACGTATTCCTCGTTGCCCTGCGCACAGTTCCCGAAGATTCAACGGGCGTTGCCCACATCCTGGAACACACTGCTTTATGCGGCAGCGAGCGCTACCCTGTTCGCGACCCCTTCTTCATGATGCTACGCCGTTCACTGAACACCTTCATGAATGCGTTTACCAGCTCTGACTGGACTGCCTATCCCTTTGCCAGCCAGAACCGCAAGGACTTTAACAACCTGCTGGATGTCTACCTGGACGCAGTATTTTTCTCACGCCTGGACCCTCTAGATTTCGCTCAGGAAGGACACAGGGTCGAATTCGAAGAAGCTAACAACCCCGAGAGCGATCTGGTTTTCAAGGGTGTGGTTTTCAACGAAATGAAAGGGGCAATGAGCTCTGTACCCAGCGTGCTATGGGGCAAATTATGCGAGCATCTGTTTCCGTCTACTACCTATCATTACAACAGTGGTGGTGAGCCAGAAAACATTCCAGACCTGAGCCACGAGGAACTGGTCGCCTTTTATCGGAGTCACTACCACCCAAGCAACGCCATTTTCATGACCTTTGGCGACATCAGCGCAGCAGAGCATCAGGCTACCTTCGAGGAAAAAGCCCTGAGTCGCTTCCAACGCCAGGAACTTCGCATTCAGGTTCCACCGGAAACAAGGCTATCCGCACCGCTAAAAGTTAAAGACAGCTATGCCTTTGACGAAGAGACTGACACCAGCGGTAAAACTCACCTGATCGTCGGCTGGATGCTAGGTGAGAGCAGCGATCTGGAGCAAATGCTTGAGGCTCAATTATTGACCAGCGTGCTCCTTGAAAATAGTGCTTCACCTTTGCAGCAAGCTCTGGAAACCACATCATTGGGACAGGCTCCTTCTCCCCTGTGTGGACTGGAAGACTCGATGCGCGAGCTGGTATTTGTGTGTGGCATTGAAGGCAGTGAAGCAGAGCATGCAGACGCACTGGAGGCATTGGTCCTGGAAGTGATTACCGACGTCGCTAACAACGGTATCAGCCACGAAAGACTGCAAGCCGTGCTGCATCAATTAGAGCTGCATCAGCGTGAGATCAGCGGCGACAGTTACCCCTATGGTTTGCAACTCATTATGCAAGCCCTGGGTTGCGCCACTCACTACAGCGACCCCATCGCAGTCCTTAATCTGGACCCGGTCATCGACTCGTTGCGCCAGCGCATAGAGGACCCTGAATACATTAAGAGCCTCGCCCAGAAGCTGCTGCTAGACAACAACCATCGGGTCACCCTGGTCATGGAACCCAACAAGGCACTCTCAGCAGAAAAACTGCAGAGGGAAACGCAAAGACTGGCCGATATCAAAGCGGCCATGGACGAAGCGCAAAAACAGGCCACTGTGCAACTGGCAACCGACCTGTCCGAGCGTCAGTCACAGGTCGATGACGAAAGTATTTTGCCCAAGGTTGAGTTGTCGGATGTACCCGCCGGATTGCAAGAGCTGGAGTTCAAAGAACATAACAACGGCCCCTTGCATGTCACCACCTACAGTCAGGGCACCAATGGGCTGGTTTACCAGCAAATGATCGCCGCCCTGCCTGCACTGGACTCGGCCCAGCAATCAGTGCTTCCTCTATACACCAGTTTTTTAACCGAGTTAGGCATAGGTGAAGGAAGTTATCTGGATTCCCAACACCGTCAATCCGCAGAAGTTGGCTCCATCAATGCCTTCACTTCAATGCGAGGCGAGGCCGATAACGAACAATCAATCACAGCCAATTTTGTTCTCTCCTCCAAAGCGCTGCTGCGCAATGCCGAAGATCAAGCAAGGCTTATGGCTGACACCATGCAGGGCGCGCGGTTCGACGAGGTGGAACGAATCCGCGAACTGGTCAGCCAACAGCGAGCACGACGCGAACAATCCGTGACCGGGAATGGCCATGGTCTCGCAATGGCCGCCGCTTGCGCGGGCATGAGCCCGCTGGCAAAGCTCAATCATCAGCTATCCGGGCTTGCAGGCATCCGCAGTTTGCGCGAACTGGATGATAGTCTGGCAGATGATAACAACGCCGCCAACTTTGCCAGGCAACTGGGAGTAGTTCATGAACGAATTGCCGCCATGCCGCGACAGCTACTCGCTATCGCTGAACCAGACGCAGTAGGCAGTATTGCGAAGCAGCAGGCCAGCGTGTGGAGCGAGCACTCGGCAAACACAAGTGACAAATTTTTCCTGCCGCAGGTACGAGAAAAGCGCGGTGAATTCTGGGTGGCCAACAGTCAGGTGAATTTCTGCGCCCGCGCCTACCCAACCGTACCCGTTCGGCACCCCGATGCGGCTGCGCTCACTGTTCTCGGTGGCTTTTTGCGCAATGGCATTCTGCACCGGGCCATTCGCGAGCAAGGTGGCGCATACGGGGGCGGAGCCTCACAAGATTCGGGAATTGCAGCCTTTCGTTTCTATTCTTATCGCGACCCGCGACTGGCAGAAACCCTGGCAGACTTTGATGCCGCAGTACTGTGGTTACTTCAAGAAAAGCACGAGCCTCGCGCGCTGGAAGAAAGCATCCTGGGCGTTGTCGGCAGTCTGGACAAGCCCAGCTCTCCCGCCGGTGAAGCCAAGCAACACTTCCATAACCGCCAGTTTGGACGCTCACACGAGCAGCGTGAGCAATTCCGACAGCGGATACTCGATGTTTCTCTGGACGATTTGCGCCGCGTAGGTGATACCTACCTAAAACCAGAACTGGCCAGTACAGCGGTGGTAAGCAACAGCGTTCAATTGGAGACTACAGCCGAACTGCGAGAGACTTTGGGCCTTAATGTTGAGCATCTCTGATAGCAGCAAATAAGCCGGCTGCTCTTTGCCAAAAAAAAATGGGCGGCGGTGCCGTCCAAAACCAGATCTCTCAAAACGTTAATCTAGTCACGACGCCCTGCCCAGCGCTTCCCCATTCGCTGGTCGCGCTGTTTTGACATTGCTGTGAATTGCTCGCGCTGCTCCGGAGAAAGTAACTGATAAATTTCAGCATGTGTGCTGGTCATTTGGTACGCCATTCGAGCGCTAATCTCGCCCAACTCGTCCGCAAGTTTTTGAGCGGTGCCGGGATCGAAATCAGCATGCATTGCTTTCATCTGCTTGCGTATTTCGGCAAGGCGCGCCAAATCAGCCGCGCCAGTTTCCCTGCCACCCTCCAACAGCGCTTCAACCTGCTGTTTCTGCGTATCGGAAAGCGCGAGTTCATCTGTCATGTGAGACAGTCTTTTATCGATATTAAATTCCGGTGGCGGCCCCATTGACCAAGCACCAGCAGATAAAAGAAGAACGCCCATTAAGGCAGTTCCCGGTATCAACTTAAACAGTATTCGATTCATCATGATCTCCTGACACAATTCAGCACCTGTTGCGGCACGGTGCATATAAATCTACACAAAAGCCTGGTTAAGCTCCTCATCAAACTAGTAAAGAAATGTTAAGGACAGGTGACAAACCGGCTGCGCTTCTACAGACTGAAAGGATGAAAGATCACGTACTAATCATCGATGACGACAAAGAACTCTGTGCTCTTCTCGCTCAATATCTGGAGCTGCAGGGTTTTGAGGTCAGCAGTATTCATGATGGCGCTGAAGCGGTAACGCATCTGCAACAGCAGGAATACGACACACTGGTGCTGGATATAATGCTGCCGGGAATGATGGGACTGGATGTGTTGCGCAAAATAAGAGACTTCACCGACACTCCGGTACTTATGCTCACTGCCCGGGGTGAAGATACGGACCGCATAGTAGGCCTGGAGATGGGCGCCGACGATTATTTGCCGAAGCCCTGTAACCCGCGAGAACTCGCCGCGAGGCTGAGGGCGATTTTACGCAGATCCCAGCTTACCGACACAAATGAGTCACAAACCGAGGTTAGCGTTGGTAGCACCACCCTCAACAGCGCCAATCGCACTGCGATACACCGGGGCGTGTCATTAAACCTCACCAGTGCAGAGTTCAACCTGTTGATGATCTTGTTAAAACGCGCGGGCAAGATCGTTGATAAAGATACGCTCAGTCAAGAAGGCCTGGGAAGACCACTTTCGGCCTACGACCGCAGCGTTGATGTCCACGTCAGCAAAATTCGCCGCAAGCTGGCGAATGCCGGTGGCAAAGAGCTGATTGTCAGTGTCCGCGGACTCGGCTATCAGTTTGCCGTGGATGGCGGTTACTAGAGTGCGCGGATCAATATTTATCAAGATTTTTCTTGGCTTTTGGCTGGTATCTATCGCAGTGCTAGGTAGTTGGCTACTGGCCGATAGCTACATTGAAACTCTGCCTGCACCCGAGCAACAGCACCGCCCACCGCAGGATCCTCCTCAACGCTTTGTATTGCGGCTGATCTATGCAATGCAAAACACGCCGGCAGAGCAGCTTCCCGCCATTATAGAAAAAGCAAAAAGCAAACACGATATCAATGTGTGGCTACTGGACAGGCAAGGTCGTGACCTGCTGGAACAGAGGGTTCCAGCCAAGGTCGCTACCGTGGCAAACCAGCTGCGCGGACGTAAGCGACGCGCTTTCGCCAGACACCGTGAGGGACCTCTAATTGCACATAGCGTTAACCTGTTTGATGGTAGCCCTCGCCGAATGGTAATGATGTTTCCCAAACCCAATCACCAGATTATTGGCTTACTCATCGCCAATAACTGGCTGAGATTGCTACTCGCGATACTGGTCAGCGGACTTATCTGCTATGCGCTCTCCAGAATGATGACTAATCGATTGCGCGACTTGCGCCATGCTTCGCGAAAATTAGCCGATGGCGACTTACACACTCGAATTAATGTGCGCGACCACGGTGGAGACGAAACTGACGAACTGGCCCGGGACTTCAACACCATGGCAAGACAGCTGGAAACTCGGATGCGAGAGCAAAAGCAGCTGCTCAGTGATGTCTCTCACGAGCTACGGTCTCCCCTGGCGCGGATGCGTGTTGCACTTGCGCTCGCTATGGAGGATGAGCATTTGCGGCTCGACCTTCTCGCTCGAATGGATAATGAAACGGTTCGCCTGGAAGACCTTATAGCCCAGCTATTATCTACGCAAGAAAATTCCCTGCCGCTAGACAAGCACGTCGACCTGATCGCACTGCTGTATCAACTCTGCGATGACGCATGCTTTGAAGGTAATCAAACCGCTAAGAAGGTCACGCTGTCGACCGGATTAGCTGAAGCCATCGTTGCCAGTAGTGGTGACCTTCTGCATAAAAGCTTTGAAAATATAATTCGCAACGCCTTACAGCACACTCCCGAAGAGAGCGAAGTTCGAGTTCAGGTCATAGATACGGCAGGTAGCTACGAGGTCAGCATCGAGGACTGTGGGCCGGGTGTTAAAGAGCAAGACTTGCAGCGCATTTTTGATGAGTTCTATCGTGTTGATAGCGCGCGCAGTCGCGATGCCGGCGGCTATGGGCTCGGACTATCAATCGCTCACCGTGCGATTGTCCAGCACGGGGGCGCACTGACAGCAGAGAACACCAGGAAGGGGTTGAAGGTGATTGCCCGCATTCCTAAATAGCTTTCAAAACACTATGCAGAGCCCGATCGAATGCTAGAATAGCGGCTTTTCAGGGGAGTGGCTTTCAAATGCTTGATATCAAACCAATGGCCGGCGCATTGGGCGCTGAAATACATGGACTGGACCTGTCTGGGGAGTTGGGCGAAGGCGATTTTGCGCCCGTTCGCAAACTACTCAATGAGTATCAGGTCATTTTTATTCGTGACCAGGATATCAGCCCCGCCAACATGAAGGCCCTCGCCCTCTCTTTCGGTCCTGTCCAGACTCACCCAGCCTATGAGACTGTCGAGGGCTTCCCCGAAATCACCATTCTGGAAAGCACACCGGAAAAACCGACCAAAATCGAAACCTGGCATACAGACATGACCTTTAATCAGCACCCGCCAATGGCGACCATGCTGAAATCAGACATCATCCCTCTCAAGGGCGGCGACACACTCTGGTCAAGCATGACTGCGGCATACGATGCGCTGTCCGTTCCTATGCAGAAGTTCCTTGAGGATCTGAACGCAGTTCACGACTTCCGCTGGGGATTCAAGGAGAGTCTTGCAGAACCGGGCGGGGCTGAGCGCCTGAAGGACGCGGTTGCTGCTAATCCACCGGTTCGCCACCCAGTCATACGCACGCACCCGGAAACAGGTAAGAAAGCGATATTCGTGAATGAGTTGTTCACCACCCACATCGACGGGTTACGCCGCGATGAAAGCGATGCCCTATTAGGCTTTCTGTATAAGCATGTAACAACAGACGAATTCACCTGCCGCTTTCATTGGCAGGCCAACAGCCTGGTGATTTGGGATAACCGCTGCACCCAGCACAAGCCTATCAACGACTATTTCCCGGCACATCGAAGAATGGAGCGTATTACCATCGATGGGGACAAGCCCTACTAAAACTTGTACCCAAGGCATTCGGGCCGGTTAGGCCCGAGGATCGCTAGCGACGAACAAGAGGCAGGCGACTCCGTCAAACCTCCAGAGAGCGGAAACCGAGCGTACGGTCAGCCGCCAAAAGTTCGCCCAGCTTCTCCAGCTGCTGGCCCGCGTTGCCCAGCGAGTAGCTGATCTGCTTCGCCAACAGATAAAAGCGATGAATGGGATATTCAACGTCTGCTCCCATGCCTCCATGCAAGTGCTGCGCGGTACAGACCACACGATGCGATGCATCGCAGGCCCACCATTTGGCAGCGCGAACCTCGGCTCGTGCCTCCTTGCCATTGCTCAGGCACCACAGTGCCAACCAATAGGTGGTGCGGATAGCTTCTACATCGATGTAACTATCTGCCATGCGCATAGCCAGAGCCTGGAAGCTGCCCAGTGGAACGCCAAACTGGTTGCGTTCGCTGACGTATTGCGCGGTGCGCTTCATCGCTTCTTCCGTCACCCCAACCTGCTGCGCACAATGTGCAATGTTGGCACGCTCTTCAAGCCAGTCGACAATCGTGTTGCCCTGACCCTGCGCTCCTAGCAACGCTTCGCTGGTCACATGGACATCGTCTAAGGTCAGGTGGGCAGCTCTCTGCCCGGAAATACCGATTTCTACTGCGGTCAGGTCCACCCCGGTTTGCGCCACTGGCACAACGAAAACGCTGGTCTCGTCTTCGCCCGTTGCGGCAGGCACCAGAATATAATCTGCCACCGCACCATCGGGCACCAGTGCCTTGGTTCCATTGAGTGTCCAATTATCGTCACTTCCGCGCACAGCCGTAACAGACGTGGTTAAAGCACTGTTCATCCCTAGATCGGCAATAGCCGCACTGAACTTGGATTGTCCACTGGCCAATTCAGTCAGCCACTTTTGCTGCTGTTGATCAGTGCCGTACTCCGCAATGGGTAACCCGCCCAAAACGAGGCAGGAAAAAAGCGGTATCGGCGCCACTCTTCTACCTTGCTCTTCGAGCATCAGACACAGCTCGGTCAGTCCAAGTCCGCTGCCGCCGGCCGCTTCCGGCACAGCAATTCCCAGCAAACCTTGCTCAGCAAGGGTGGTCCACAAGCCGCTATCGTAAGTTTCTTCACCGCGAGAAAAATTCAACAGAAACTCATCCGTCGCTCGATCAGTAAAAATTTGATAAGCGAGTTCTCGGATTGCACTCTGGTCTTCTGTGTAATTGAAATCCATGCCTTTACTGCCTCAGTGTCTCCTGACCATGGCGGCCAGATTGCGTGTATATTTAAGTTGATTCTGCTCCGGATGTTCAAGGAACAGTGCTCGATAGAACATGGTGGACATCAATTCCGCGAACTGATTTACACTCAAATTTGCGGCCATTAACGGCTCGCTGCGATTGATAAAGTACTCTCTAATCAACCCCTCCCCGACGCCAGCTAACGAGTAAACCACCATCAAGGCCTGATTTTTTTTGAACTTCACATCCGGGAAAAGGCCAGGCATTCGCTCAACCAGCCACATCAGTTGCTCTCGATAATTGTTCCGCAGCATGCTGCCAAAATCCGGATCTTCGTCAGCCAGCTGCAGCAGACAGCGCATTACACCTGGACGCTTGGCATAGCTGCGAACAATCACCAGGTTGTAAGCATGAATTCGACTGTACCAATCTCCGGGCTCTACATCTTTCTCTATTTCCGCAGGGTCCCTCGCAGCCTCAGCAAACTCGGTCAATACTTCGACGGTGAGCGTTTTCAGGTCCTTGAAGTAGTGATAGAACAGACCCTGAGCCACGCCGGCCTCCCGGGTCACGTCTACGATGCGCATTTTATGGTAGCCATCGCGCTCAAGCACCACCAAGGCCGCCGCCATTAGACGAGCGCGGGCCCTCTGCCCCCGTGCACTGAGCGCTTTCTCATGGCTTTTTTCGATGACTGCTGATTTGGACATGTGAATAAAATAGTTGAATTTGAATTCAATTTCAATATTATTGTGTCATCGCGAATGAGGAACAGGCCATGCACGTCGAATACACCACCGAACAGAAAGAGCTGCGAAGAGAGTTTCGCGCCTATTTTTCCAGCCTGATCAAGCCGGAATATCGAGAAGAGCTCCGCAACGCAGAGAGCGGGGACCTTTATAAGGAACTCATTCGCCAACAAGGGAAGGATCAAATGCTGGCTGTAGGCTGGCCCGAGCAGTATGGCGGGCGCGGCCTGACTGAATCAGAACAGCTGATCCGCTATGAAGAAGCCCTCCTCGCTGGCGCCCCGACGCCCTTCGTCACTCTCAATACCGTCGGCCCGGCACTGATGAGCCAGGGCACAGAGGCCCAAAAACAGCGTTTCCTGCCCGGCATTGCAGCGGGTGAAATACATTTCTCAATTGGCTACACCGAGCCCTCGGCTGGCACTGACCTCGCAGCTCTGACGACCTCTGCCGTGAAGCACGATGACCACTACCTTGTGAACGGTAACAAGCTGTACACCAGTGGTGCCGAAGGCGCCGACTATGTTTTTCTCGCGGTTCGTACCGACCCCGACGTACCAAAGCACAAGGGAATATCAATACTCGTGGCCGAAACCAGCGATCCGGGTTTCTCTCGTGGCGACATCCACACCATGGGTGGTGTGCATACCAATGTCACCTATTACGAGAACGTGAAGGTGCCTTTGGACATGATTATTGGTGCAGAGAACGCTGGATGGCGCCTGATCACTGAACAACTCAATCATGAGCGCATTGGGCTTGCCGCCTGGGGAATTCAGGGCTGGAAAATATTCAGAGATGTCATGAACTGGGTCCACGACACCAAGGGAGCCGATGGACAACGGGTGATAGACAATCCCGGTGCCCAGCGTAACCTTGCCGAGGTCTACGCACACCTGGAAGCCATGCGGGTGATGAATGCCCGCATGTCCTGGCAGTTGGACCAGGAAGAAATGAGCCCGGTGTTCCCCTCTGCAATTAAGGTTTATTCCACCGAAATCATATTAGAAATATGCCGCCTGTTGATGGACGTGGTGGGACCACACTCGCTTATTGCCGGCGACAGTGAAGGTGCTGTTCTTTATGGCAACCTGGAGCATGAATACCGTCGCGCCACCATTAACACCTTTGGCGGCGGCGTAGTGGAAGTGCTGCGAGGCCTGGTAGCGACTCACGGCCTGGGCATGCCCCAGCATCGTTAGAACTGACATCAAACAACAACCCGATTGGAGCTTGTTCAATGACACCTGAAGAGCAAAACGCCTTCGAAGAAAAAATCTACGCCTACTCAGGCGCGCAGGTTTGTGCAAGAACGCCCGCTGCAGACGCAGTGAACCCAGCCATGATCAGGCACTGGACCGAGGTAATGGGCGACAACAACCCCGCTTACACCAACGAGGAGTGGTCTGCCAGCAGCGCGCGTGGCAAAACCATCGCCCCCGCGGCCATGCTGTATGTGTGGAATCAGGAAGGCTATACGGTGACCACGGGGCGCGCCTCAGATCCCCAGACTGACATGGTTGAACTGTTTAACGAATATGGCTTCACCGGCGTACTGGGCACTAATGTCACGCAGGAATACTTTAGGGAAGTCAGCCCCGGTGACACCATCCATGTTGAGATGGTGATAGATAGTCTTTCCGAGCGAAAATCTACCGCGCGCGGGCCCGGTTATTTTTTCGAAACCCTGGCGACGTTCACCGACCAGAACAACGAGAAAATCGGTACTCAACGATTTCGGGTTCTCAAGTTTATTCCGCAGGAGCAGCCTGCCGCTGCCGCTGAAGAAAAGCTGACTGTACCCAGCCGCATTGCCTCTCCCCGTGGCCACGACAATGGCTGGTGGTGGGACGCCTGCGACAACGGCCAGGTGTTAATTCAGCGCTGCAAGAATTGCCAGACCCTGCGCCACCCTCCCCGCCCAATGTGCGGTGAGTGTCAGTCAATGGAGTGGGACTCCATCGAATCCAGTCTGGACGGTGAGGTTCTGTCTTACACCGAGTTGCACCACCCAAAAATTCCCGGGTATCAGTATCCGCTAATCTGTGCGGTGATCAAATTGCGTGAGGGAACAAACATTGTGTCAAATGTCGTGGGCTGCGAGCCCTCTGACGTTTACATAGGCATGAAACTGAAAGGTAAAGTGGAACAAGTCGACGAAAAAAACACCCTGCCACAGTTCTACCCGGCGTAACCAGGAGCAAAGCAATGAGCGAATACCAGACATTGAGCTGCGCCGACGTATCTGTCGGTGACAAATTACCCCCCCTGGATATTGATATCAGCAGCGGACTAATTGTTGGCGGCGCCCTGGCGACCCGCGACTTCGAACCGGTTCATCACGATAAATCAGTCGCACAGGCCTCCGGCTTACCGGACGTATTTATGAACATTCTCACCAGCCAGGGCCTGATGAGCCGCTTCGTCACCGACTGGAGCGGACCGGATGCCAGCATCAAATCACTGGACCTTAAACTGGGCGCACCGAACGTTCCCGGCATGGTGATGACCATTACCGGAGAAGTCACCGACAAAGATGACAGTACGGGTGAGGTCAACGTTGCTGTGTTGGGCGAAAACAATATTTGGGGCATGCATATGCAGGGCACCGTAAAACTGGCATTGCCACAGGAGGGCTGAGTCGTGGTCGCTAATATTAAAGACAAGGCCGTTATTGTCGGCGTAGGCAATACCAAGTTCAGCAAGGACTCCGGCGTCTCGGAACTAAGCCTGGCAGTGCAGGCTATCAAAACAGCTCTGGATGATGCCGGCCTGCAGCCATCGGATGTAGACGGCATGGCCACCTTCACCATGGACAGCAACGACGAAATAGAAGTCGCCCGCGCCCTGGGCTGTGGTGGACTGAATTTCTGGGGACGCTCACACTACGGTGGTGGTGCCGCCACTGGCACGCTTCACCAGGCGACGATGGCGATTGCAACGGGCATGGCCGAAGTTGTGGTGTGCTTTCGTGCACTCAACGGGCGGTCCGGCCACCGTTTTTCAAGCGGGGTTTCTGGCGAGATCACCACCGCTGATGCAATCCACTGGGGCTGGTACATGCCCTATGGCCTGCTTACCCCCGCCTCCTGGGTAGCGATGTTCACCCAGCGCTGGATGCATAACACCGGCGTGACCAAGGATGCACTGTTTGAGGTCGCTCATTCCACCCGTGAGTACGCGGTAAACAACCCGAATGCGTTCTTCCACGGACGCTCATTTGATCGAGCCGAATACGACGCGGCGCGGATGATCGCTGACCCTTTGGCATTGTTTGATTGCTGCCAGGAAAGTGATGGCGCTTCGGCGATAATTCTGACCACCCCTGAACGAGCGCGCGATCTCAGGCAGCCCGGCGTTACTGTTTGCGGCGTGGCTCAGGCCTCTGCTCCCGACCAGGAACAGATGACCTCGTTCTACCGCGACGAATTTGCCGCCATTCCAGAAATGGAAATAGCCGCCAAGAATGTGTACCAGATGAGCGGGCTTACTCCTGATGATATCGACGCTGCCGTTATCTACGATGCGTTTTCGCCCATTGTTTTGTGGCAGCTGGAAGCTTGGAACTTCTGTGGCTTTGGCGAGTCGGGCGACTTCGTCCTTGACGGTGCCCTTCGAGCTGATGGGCGCCTACCTACCAATACCCACGGTGGCCAGCTTAGTGAAGCCTATATCCACGGCGTCAATGGCCTGGTGGAAGCAACCAGGCTGGTGCGGGGACAATCCCTGAACCAGCCCAGTAAAAATGTTGACCATGCATTGGTGACTTCCGGCGTAGGCATTCCTACCGGTGGTGCGATTCTTGGTAAGCTTGACTAGTCGGTTGATGGAGCACCGCACTAATCTCTACTGCGCAGACAAGGGAAAAATAATGACTGCGTCATAACGCAACATCGGATAAGTTAACGAGATGTTCTACGGCTGGAGAATAGTTGGCGGCGCGTTCACGGCGCAGCTTTTCGTAGTTGGCTTTTTTACCTATTCGGTGAGCCTGCTTGTTGCACCAGTGCGAGCAGAGTTCGGCGTTTCACTCGAACAGGTCATGTACAGCCTCACCAGCGCAACTTTCCTGGGGCTGTTTCTTCAACCATTGGGTGGTTTCCTGATTGATCGTTACTCAGTCAGGATTATTATGATCACAGGTACCCTGCTCTGTGCGCTGGGTCTTTACGCTTTGGCAGCTTCAACCAGCATTACTCAATACATTCTGGCATTTGCTTTGACGATGTCTGTCTCCAGCTCATTGGTGGGCCCTATGAGCAGTTCCGCGGTTATCTCCCGGTGGTTTTCCAGCAGTCGCGGTCGTGCCCTTGGCATTGCAGCCCTGGGCACCTCGGTGGGTGGTGTTCTCATACCTGCCTTGATCAGTCACTGGCTGGGCGAAGGGGGCTGGCGGGCTGCAGTCCAAAACCTGTCGTACTGCATCCTGTTAATTATGCTGCCTGCCGTCATCCTGACCATAAGGTCAAAACCCGCAGACCTGGGTCTATCGGCAGAGGTAGGCGATCAAGCCGCCTCAGCAGACACAGAGCAACGACAAAATTTTGATATGAAAGCTATTCTTTCAACCCCGGGGTTTTGGTACCTCGGTTTGAGCCTGGGTTTATTATTCAGCGCTTATTCCGCAGTACTTTCTAATCTCACGCCTTATGCGATCAACCTGGGCGGCAGTAAAGAGCAGGCATCAACCCTGATTATGTCAGTAGCAATCGCCGGCTTTTGCGGCAAAATCCTTTTCGGTATGGCCGCCGATAAATTCAGTCTCAAGGCCGCGCTCTGGGTTGCTCAGGCACTCGTAGCCAGCGCATTTTTGGTCCTGGCAACGGAACCGGAATACCTGTGGATGCTAGTAGGGTCTGCCCTGTTGGGTCTCGCGGCCGGCGGCATGCTGCCCGTTTGGGGCGCGTTAATGGCAAAAGTGTTCGGGCTTGCCAGCTTTGGCCGCGCAATGGGTTTAATGGGCCCGATAATAACGCTTTGCGTCATGCCCGGCTTCGCCATAATAGGAAGGATGTATGACGAACTGGGAACCTATTCAAACAGCCTTGTTTTATTTGCCTGTGTTTGTTGTGTCGCGGCCATCATATTAAAGCCTTTGCGCATACCAGAGGATTAAAACTGGTTTTTTTAACAACTAATGCGTCTTAAAAAAATGCTGCTGGTAGCTAAATAGTCTTAAAAAGCAGTGCTTTTCTATTTTTCACAAAAAATATCCTTCAAAAAATCGAAATTATCACGGTTTTAATAGCATATTCGTCTATCCATCATTTTTTAAATCGCTAAAAGGCCTTAAAAACAGGCCTGAATAGCACCAAACGGAACTTACACTTTTCTCCTTATACCCGAGTGCTATACTCGGTATAAGCCATCACACCACTCGCGCTTGAAAGTGCGAGTAATAAATTTGAAGGCTTTGGTCATGAGTTGTCCGGCCTGCGGAATTCTCTAACGACGGTAATTTCGTGATAGCCCGGCAAAATAAAGCCAGATAAAGGGGTAGCACGGTATGCGACGACACTACTACATCAGCACCGACCTGGATGACCTGGAACAGATCGAGAAAGACCTGGAAGCAGCCGGTGTCACCACTCCACAGATTCACGTTCTTAGTAATGACGACACCGGTGTAGAAGAACACCACCTACATCAAGTCGAAGCCGTGCTCAAAAAAGATGTCGTTCACGGTACCGAACGCGGCGCGGTCGTAGGGGTTTTAGCTGCTATAGCAGTACTATTTATCGCTTGGGTCACGGGTATTAGCGAGACTTACACCTGGGTTCCCGCAATATTTTTGTCAGTGATCGTGCTCGGATTCTGCACCTGGGAAGGAGGGCTGATTGGTATACAGGAACCACACGTCGACTTCGCCCGGTTTCAAGACGATTTGGAAGAAGGCAAACACATTCTTTTCGTTGATTTCGACCCGGACCAGGAGCAAATACTGAGTCAAGTGGTGAGTTCACATCCTGGCCTTGAAGATGCGGGCCTGGGCAGCGCCACTCCAAAATTAGTTGTCATGGCACAGCAGAAATGGTCCAGGTTTATGCAACTAGCACCTTGATCTGTGCAGGCAGATCAGTAGCAATGTAGCAGGCATTGTAACAAAGCAGTCATGACTGGCAGATAAATAACAATAAATAAGCAGGGAGATGGTCGATGAAGCTGGCGATAGCACTGGTTTTACTGGTAATAGCTACCCTGTTGTTTCACTGGCTAAGTCCCTGGTGGTTTACTCCGCTAGCTTCCAACTGGGGTGCCGTCGACACTACCGTTGACATCACTCTCTATATAACAGGTTTTGTCTTTGTAGCCGTTAATCTTTTTATGGCCTATGCCATCTTCCGCTATCGCCACGACCCATCCCGCAGAGCGCACTACGAGCCCGAGAACAAGAAGCTGGAAATTTGGCTTACCGGTATTACTGCCGTTGGCGTAGTCGCCATGCTGGCTCCAGGACTCATTGTCTGGGCTGATTTTATCGATCCGCCGGAAGATGCCGATATTGTGGAAGTGGTAGGTGAGCAGTGGCAATGGAGCTATCGCTTCCCTGGTGAGGACGGCGTACTCGGCAAAGTCGATTCACGCCATGTCGGCCCGGATAACCCGTTTGGTATGGCGCCAGACGACGCTGCAGGTAGAGACGATGTCCTGGTGCGAAATAAGGACCTACATCTTCCGATCGACCGTCCAGTAAAAGTCCTGCTGCGCTCCAAGGACGTTCTCCACGACTTTGCCGTGCCGCAATTTCGCGTAAAGATGGACTTGATTCCAGGCACAGTGACCTACCTCTGGTTTACACCGACGCGTACCGGAAATTTTGACATCCTTTGTATGGAATTGTGTGGCATCGCCCATTACGCCATGCGTGGCCAAGTGATCGTTAATACCGGTGATGACTTCAATGCATGGCTGGCAGAGCAACCTACCTGGGAAATGATGCAGGGAAGAATCGCCGGAGACCCTAGCATTGGAGAAGGTCAGTACGCAGTGTGTAGCGCCTGTCACGGTGCCATGGGCGAAGGAAACGTGGCACTAAACGCGCCAGCTCTCGCAGGCTTACAGGGCTGGTATCTGGAGCGACAACTTCAGTACTACAAGGATGGCGTACGCGGCTCGCATAAGGATGATATCTATGGCCAACAAATGGCACCCATGGCGGCCATGCTTGCTGACGATGATGCAGTCCGCCACATGGTCGCTTACATAGAGTCGCTGCCGGCAGTAGACATGCAAAGCTCTTTGCTTGGCAACGTCGCGAAGGGAGCAGACCACTATGTCACTTGCGGCGCATGTCATGGCGGCGAGGCCCAGGGAAACTATGCACTGCAAGCTCCAAAATTGTCGGGACAGCACGACTGGTACCTTAAGCGTCAACTGGCAAACTTCCGCAGCGGAATCAGGGGCGCTCACAAGAAAGACAACTACGGCAACCAAATGGTTCTGATGTCCCGGGCACTGCACAACGAACAATCAGTAAATGATCTTCTGGCCTATCTCAACACCATGTGAAAACACAAAGATAAAATGGAACACTAAGAAAGCGGGGGTAATCAATGCAACACACTGCCATTGCAGACCAGATTGACACCATGCACGACCCAGACACTTTTATTACCAAATATGTCTGGAGTCAGGATCACAAAGTCATTGCAATCCAGTATGGGCTCACGGCGGTGTTTGTCGGTCTGGTCGCGCTAGTCTTGTCCGCGCTAATGCGACTGCAGCTCGGTTTTCCTGACAGCTTTGATTTTATCGACCCCAATTCCTATCTCCAGTTCGTCACCATGCACGGTATGATCATGGTGATTTATCTGCTCACTGCCCTGCTATTGGGCGGTTTTGGTAATTACCTAATTCCACTGATGATCGGCGCCAGGGACATGGTTTTTCCCTACATGAACATGCTGAGTTACTGGACTTACTTGCTTTCAGTTATCGTTCTGATGGCGAGCTTTTTTGTTCCCGGCGGACCAACCGGTGCCGGCTGGACGCTCTACCCTCCACAAGCAATTTTGCAGGGCACACCGGGCTATGACTGGGGCATCATTTTAATGCTGGCTTCACTGGCGATCTTCATCATCGCCTTCACCATGGGCGGCTTAAACTATGTCACCACTGTCTTACAGGCGCGCACTCATGGTATGACACTGATGCGAATGCCTCTGACAATTTGGGGAATTTTTACTGCCACTGTGTTGGGTTTATTGGCCTTTCCCGCGCTGCTTGTCAGTGCCATCATGATGATGCTGGATAAAGTTATCGGTACCAGCTTTTTTATGCCCGCCCTGGTTTCTATGGGCGAGAGTCTCGATTATACCGGCGGCAGCCCGGTGCTGTTTCAACACCTGTTCTGGTTCTTTGGCCATCCTGAAGTTTATATTGTCGCCCTACCCGCCTTTGGCATGGTCTCTGATGTTCTCGCTACACACGCACGCAAAAACATTTTCGGCTACCGAATGATGGTATGGGCCATTGTGGCCATCGGAGGCCTGAGCTTCGTCGTCTGGGCTCACCATATGTACGTTAGCGGCATGCACCCTGCATTCGGGTTTTTCTTTGCCACTACCACCCTGATCATCGCAGTACCCACGGCAATCAAAGTTTATAATTGGGTTCTGACGCTATGGAGAGGAAACATCCATTTCACTGTTCCAATGCTGTTTGCAATAGGGTTCATATTTACCTTTACCCACGGCGGGCTCACCGGATTATTCCTGGGTAACGTCACCATCGACCTGCCCTTGTCTGACACCTATTTTGTTGTGGCTCACTTCCACATGGTAATGGGGGTCTCACCAATCATGGTGTTGTTTGCCGCCATTTATCACTGGTACCCACTCATAACGGGGCGCATGTTCAGTGACACCCTGGGCAAAGCTCACTTCTGGTTTACTTTCCTGGGCACCTATGCCATTTACCTGCCAATGCATTATATCGGCGTTCTCGGTGTGCCAAGGCGTTACTTTGCAATGGGAGACACCGATTTCATTCCTGAGTCTGCTCAGACGCTTAACGCCAGCATCACGATTTCTGCACTCATCGTAGGGCTGTCGCAGTTGATCTTCCTCTACAATATTTTTTGGAGCTTGCGCTACGGAGAAAAGGCGGCACACAATCCATGGGGTGCCACCAGTCTCGAGTGGCAAACAAAAGATGTGCCTCCGCATCACGGCAATTGGGGCGATAAGCTGCCACAGGTTTATCGCTGGGCGTATGATTTTAGCGTTCCCGGCGCCAAGGAAGACTTTATTCCCCAAAACCACCCCGTAAGCCCCGAAGAACACACAGCCGGCGAGGCAAGCTGAAAATGATTCGACCCTTGCAGACACTCAGGCAGAAGCCCTGGCTTACCCAGGCCAGCGAGCAATTGAATCTAATACCTGAAGTAGACTCGGTTGCAGCCGCACGCATTGCGCTGCGATTCATTCTTGCGGTCGTTGGGGTACTGTTCTTCCTTTTTGTGATCACCTATCTCGCTCGGTCACAATACCCTGACTTTCAGTCACTGGCCGGCGCACCTTGGCAGCCCTTTACCGACACTTCTCGTCTGTGGCTTAACACCTCGTTCCTGATTCTTGCGAGCGCCGCAATGCAGGCCGGGATATGGAGCGCTCAGCAAGAGCGGCAAAATCGCACTATCGGTTTCGTCAGTGCGGCCGTGTTTTTCACCGTATTGTTTTTGTTCGCACAGTTACAACTCTGGCAGCAGCTGTCTCAGCTTGGTTTCTATATAAGCACCAACCCAGCCAACAGCTACTTCTATTTACTGACAGCTGTGCATGGCTTGCACCTTGTTGGTGGCCTTATTGTTCTCGGCTACCTGGCCTCGAAAACATGGGCAGTGGATTCTGTCACTGCGATTGCCAAACCATTGCAACTTTGTGCCACCTATTGGCATTTCTTACTGGGTGTCTGGATGGTGCTATTTGCATTACTGGCCAGCTCACCTCAAACCATTAACGCGCTGGCCGCCATGTGCGGCTTCTGAGGAGCAGAGAATGAGTCTGCAGACAGACAAGAGCAGCAGCTATACATCACCCGGTGTGCCCGGCATGGTTTCCGACTGGTCGGCAGACAAGCAGACCTTCGACATGCCCTGGGGCAAGTTGATGATGTGGATATTCTTACTCTCGGATACCTTTATTTTCAGCGTTTTTCTCACTGGGTATATGCACGCACGCCTGGCGGCAACTGAGCCCTGGCCCAATTCCAGTGAAGTCTTCGCACTGACGCTGTTCGGTTCCCATCTACCTCTGGTACTGATCGCGATAATGACTTTTGTGCTTATCACTTCCAGCGGCACCATGGCGATGGCTGTGAACTTCGCCTACAGCGGCAACCGATCAAAGACCGTTATGCTAATGGCCGCCACCGCCCTTCTGGGCGCATCTTTCGTGGGCATGCAGGCCTTCGAATGGTCCAAATTGATTTTTGAGGAGGGAGTGAGGCCCTGGGGTAACCCGATGGGCGCCGCTCAGTTTGGCTCCACATTCTTTATGATCACCGGCTTTCACGGTCTGCACGTTACTGCCGGTGTGATCTATCTTTCTGTCGTCGCATTCAAAGTGAGGCGGGGGGACTATGAGAAAAAAGGTTATGAAATCGTCGAAATAACTGGCCTTTATTGGCACTTCGTCGACTTAGTCTGGGTATTCATCTTTGCCTTTTTCTATCTGTGGTGAGGTAACACTATGAACGACACAACTGCAGGCCAACAGCATCCAATTGGGATATACCTGAAGGTATGGATACTCTTGTTCGTATTAAGCACCTTGTCATACCTGGTGGATTGGTTCCAGGTACAGGGCTATCTGCGATGGACCCTCATTCTGATATTTATGTTCCTGAAAGCCGGCTTCATTATTTCGATTTTTATGCATCTCTCCTGGGAACGCCTGAGTCTTAAATACACGCTGGGGTTACCCATTATTGCTATCGGTGTCCTTATCACGCTGATGACAATAGAGGGGGATTATACCTATCTGACGCGCTTCACCTATTTCGATCGCTAACATGCATTTTTCATCTCGCAATCGCATGCGCCTGGGCTTCAGCATCGCCTATAGCGTGTTGTTTATCGCAGTGATCGTATCCTGGATTAATCGTGCTGTTCCTCCGCCGCAAATCCAGGGAGTGCTGCTTATCGAATCTCGTGAGTTGGCCGACTTCGAATTGATCAATCATCTCGGTGATGAATTTTCGAACAAGGACCTGCTGGGAGAGTGGCATCTTGTGTCTTACGGGTTTACTGCATGTCCAGACGTCTGCCCCACCACCCTCACTCAATTAACCAGAATGAAAGAGGAGATGGACTCTGGTAGCAAGCCCAAGATTTTGTTTTATTCCGTCGACCACCGCCGCGATACCGCAGCACAGCTGGCCAACTACCTGCCGTTTTTTGATGCTGACATCATCGGCCTGACCCATCTTGATGACCCGGACAATACCCATCTCGCTTTCGAAAATAGCCTGGGAATCGCTTCCAGCCTCGACCTCATGTTCAAGCCCGATGGCAGCCTCGACCAACAGGGCTATCGGGTGAACCATGGTATTGCGTTGCTGGTACTTAATCCTCAGGGAAGATTGCAGGCTATTCTCAAGCCAAGAGAGACATCGCCGGGCATCTATGGTTTCGACCCGAAGGAGTTGTCACGGGATTACCTGGCGATCCGGGCGTTCAATGGATAGCGTTATGGAATTCGCCCTCTTCAACGGGCCGCGCTTGAAAATTACATATAGATAAAAATCAGCTCGTAGATCACCGCCGGCCGTTCGTCCTGACCGACCACATGAATATGCTGTTCCATGACCATCTTGGTACCCTTGGCCGTAGTGCTTATCTCCTTGATCCGACTGCGACTGCGGATGGAACAACCCACCGGCACCACACCGGTAAATCGAAGCTTATCGGAACCATAATTCAACATGTTGTTAAACCCGATGACCTCATAACTTTGCTCACCGCGCATTTTCGGAATCAATACCAAGGTGAGAAAACCGTGGGCCACAGTGCAACCGAACGGGCTGTCTGTTTTGGCTTTTTCCGGGTCGGTATGCAACCAGTAGTCATCTCCCGTCAACTCGGCAAACTGGTTCACCATGTCCTGACTGACCTCAACCTCGCTGCTCCAGCTACCGAACTCTTCTGACAGCAGTTCCTGCATGCCTTCTATATCATCGTATTTATACTGTTTCACACTGTTATCTCTGTAAAGACTGATGGCTGTATTTTACGGACAGAAGCGACTGCCGCGAGCCCCTCGCCACAGTGAACAGCTCTCAGGCTAACCAGCTAAACCATTGTCTTTTATCGAGTTTACGCCCTGTAGCTGGATCAGCGAAAACGGCACAATAGGCATCCGGCAATGGCGCAATATGTTATTGCTACCGGCCTCGTCTAACGTAGACTAGGGCCCCACCGAATTTCTGTCCGGCGACGCCGGATTCCCCCTGATGAGGATCGAACATGCGCGAAGCAGTCATTGTAGAAGCAGTCAGAACGCCTATTGGCCGTGGCAAACCCATTGTCGGCGACCTGAGTGGTTTCCATGCCGTTGAACTCCTGGGCCTGTCACTGGCGGAGATCATGAAGCGCAGTGGCCTCGAGTACAGCGACGTGGACTACCTCGCAGGCGGCTGTGTGACCCAGGCAGGCGAGCAATCCAGCAACATTACCCGCAACGCTTGGCTCAACCTGGGCAAGGGATACACTGCTGGAGGCACCACACTGGACAACCAGTGCGGCTCCGCGCAAACAGCGAATCACATGATTTCATCGATGATCGGCACTGGCTCAATTGATATCGGCATTGCCTGTGGCGTGGAGTCGATGAGCAGAGTCGGGCTGGGCGCTAATGTGATGAACGGGCCCGGTTACTTTATTCCATCAGAGTGGCCCTGGGACTCTAGCCCGGATCAGTTTTCCAGCGCTCAAAGAATTGCTGACAATCGAGGGATCACCAAGGCCATGGCAGATGAACTGGGATACCACTCACAGCGTAAAGCCAAGCAGGCCTGGGACGAAGGCCGATTTGATCGTGAGACCTTCGCGGTCGAGGCTCCGATACTGGGCGAAGATGGAGCGCCAACCGGTGAAACCAGAACCGTCTCCCGCGATCAGGGTTTACGCGATACTACGCTGGAAGGCCTGAGCCAACTGCGGCTGGTGATGGAAGGCAATATTCACACAGCAGGCAACTCTTCCCAAATTTCCGACGGCTCAGCCGCCGTCTTGTGGATGACGGCTGAGGAAGCGAAGGCTCGCGGCCTGAAACCCCGAGCTCGTATCATTTCGGATTGTGTAGTGGGCACAGATCCCTATTATTTGTTGGACGGCCCTGTTGATGCGACCACACGACTGTTCAAGCGCAGTGGCATGACCATGGATGATATCGACCTCGTCGAAATCAACGAAGCTTTTGCGGCGGTAGTACTGTCCTGGGCTAAAGTTCATAACGCAGACCTCGATAAAGTAAATGTCAACGGCGGCGCCATTGCATTGGGCCATCCGGTCGGCTCTACCGGCGCTCGCCTGATCACTACCGCCCTTCACGAACTGGAGCGGGCAGACAAAAGCACCGCGCTAATCACCATGTGTTGCGGCTCCTCTGTGGGCACCGGCACCATCATCGAACGTATTTAAGGAGAGAGTTCAATGGGAGACCTGACCGGAAAAGTTGCCGTCATTACCGGCGCCGGGCGCGGCCTGGGCCGCGAGGAAGCCATTCAACTGGCGAAACAGGGTGCGCGCGTTGTCATCAATGACATTGGCCTGCCCGATGCCATAGAAGCTGCACAGTCAGCTGTCGAAGAGATTAAGAGCTTCGGTGGTGAGGCGATGGCCGTCTACGGTGATTGCGCCGATTCTGCCGATGCTGAGAACCTGCTGAAAACAACGCTGGATAGCTACGGCGATATGAACATCATGATCAATAACGCTGGCTTTTGTCGCGACAAGACCATTTTCGGCATGTCTGACGAAGAATTTGATTCTGTCGTTCGTGTTCATTTGCGCGGCCATTTCGTCAACATGCGCAATGCCACCAAATACTGGCGCGAAAAAGCCAAAGCCGGCGATGAGGTATACGGCCGATTGATTAGCACCTCATCAGAAGCGGCACTGTATGGTTCTGCGGGACAACCCAACTACGCCGCGGCTAAGGCCGGCATTGTCGCAATGACGATGGGCGCTGCCCAGTTGCTCATCAAGTACGGCATCACTGCCAACGTCATCATGCCCCGTGCACTCACAGATATGACAGCTGGCGGCCAGACTGCCGAGATGTTCGCACCGCCTGCCGATGGCGGCTTTCACGCTTTCGACCCCGCCAACGTGGCTCCACTGGTGGGGTATCTGGCCTCTCCCGAGGCCGGCAAGATCTCAGGTGAGGTCTATGTTGTCTGGGGTAATGAAGTACAAGTGGCCCAGAGGCCCACGCTGCGCGACGCTTTCGTTAATCCCAAGGGAGCAACGAAGTGGGAAGTTGAGGACCTGCACACCTCAATGGCGAGCCATTACGACGATAACTACATGCCAGTATGGGGCGGCTTCTCAGTACCGCCAGTCTGATTGGCTAATGCCACAGCTGACTTAGCAGTCGCAACGCTACCAAGGGCGGCCACTAGCCGCCCTTATCCGTAAGGTCCAGTGCATTTGCAGTGGTCGCATATGTCTATGCAATAGACTGATTCAGCGCTGGCAGCTCCCCAGTGAAGATATTATCGTTAGCCTGTTATTTTTGAGAAATCACTTGTGAATGCTATCGAAAAGATCGACCTTGAATCGATGACAGGAAATCGCCTGGGACCCTACAACAGCTACAATGCTGTCAGCAGGGTACAAATTTGGCAATGGTGCAGCGCAATGGGTGACAAAAACCCCCTGTATCTCGATCCTGTGTATCAGTCTTGCATCGGCGTTGATGGCGCAATCGCGCCTCCCTCCACAATGCAAATGTGGACGATGCGTGATATCAACATGGCATACGCTCCCGGTTCCACCGATGCCCCACCCTACGAGGTATTTGATTCCCTGGCAGAAAGGGGTTTCCCCGACAATGTAGCCGTGAGCTATGACATCAACTTCCATCGCTATCTGAAGGAAGGAGATCGTCCACACCACTACACCACGGTGATTAGCATCAGCGCCCTGAAAACTACGGCATTGGGCCAAGGCTACTTTGTCACTGAGCGTGTTGAGTACCTCGATCACACCGAAGACTGCTTTGCTGAAGCCTTGATCACCTACTTCCAATACAAGGCAGACTCCTCGCCCGAAGACGCCACAGCACACTCAGACACGTCTACTACTGCAGCCAGGGCAATGGCATCCGATACGCCTGAACCTGATTTTAAGGCTTTGGATTTCAACGAACTAAAGTCAGGACAAGCGCTGCCTGAACTGACCATTCCCATTACTCATAAATTAATTATTGGCGGGGCTCTGGCATCACAGGATTTTATCGATGTGCACCACAACGCCCCTGCTGCGCGCGCCGCAGCCATGCCCGATATCTTTATGAACATACTGACTACCTGCGGCCTGTGCGGTCGCTATCTCAGTGACTGGGCGGGACCGACCAGCCGTCTAAAAAACCTGAGCTTCAGGCTTCTCGCGCCCAATGTCCCTGGCGATACTATGGTGATGCAAGGCCAGGTCTCAGCACTCAGTGAAGACCAGCAGGTCAGTGTGGACTTCGTCGGAAAAAACAGCCGCGGGTTTCATGTCACCGGAACCGCAGTGCTTGCGCTTTAACCCCTTAATATCAGAATTTCTGGAGCTAGATACATGAGTGCACAACGATTTGAAGGCAAAGTCGCAATCGTCACCGGTGGCAGCATGGGCATCGGTAGAGCGACGGCGCTGCAACTGGCGCGCGAAGGTGCACAGGTCATTGCATGCGCTCGTCGCATGCCGCGCCTGGATAGCCTTGGAGATGAGATCGCCGCGTTTGATGGCAAGTTCAAAGGTGTTGAGCTGGACATTGGCGATATTGATGCCTTCGCCCAATTAATCAGCGACACCGCCAATAAATATGGTCGCCTGGATATACTGGTTAACAATGCGCCTACGGTGATCGGCGGGATGATTCTGGATCAGAACATAGAAGACTGGCGAGCCAATTTCGGCGTCTGCGTGGAGAGCGTTTTTATCGGCGTTCAGGCTGCATTGCGAGTGATGCAGCCACAGGGCAGCGGATCCATCATTAACATATCTTCTGTTAGCAGCCTTCGTGCCGGCTTGGCTGCCGGCGCATACTCCGCAGCAAAAGCAGCAGTTAACCAGTTCAGCATGTGTGCGGCGATGGAAGCTGCACCCTATGGCGTGCGCGTCAACGTGGTTGCTCCCGGCGCTGTAGAAACACCAGGCCTGAACGCCTCGGTTGGGAAGAACGAGGCAATGAAAACGTTGATGGCAAATTCAATCCCCATCCAGCGTTTGGGTACGCCAGAGGATCTTGCCAATACAGTTTGCTTTCTCGCATCCGACGAATCTACTTTCATCACTGGCGTGGTACTGCCCGTTGATGGCGGTAAAACACCTCAATTGCATGTACCCGACTGGGAACTGACATTGGATAATCGCAACGTAAAGTGAAAATCGCCTCCCATCAAACATAAAAATTAAGAGGATAGAGTCATGGGAACATACGTGATCACCGGTGGTGTCAGCGGAATCGGTAAGGCCATCGCGCAGCAGCTTCGATCGGAAGGCCACAGCATATTAACTGTCGATATTCAGGAAGCAGATATCGTTGCCGACCTATCGTCCCCAGAGGGTCGCGCTAGCGCTGTGCTAGCCATTCGCGAGATGACAGCAAGCGGACTCCAGGGTTTGGTCGCATGCGCAGGCATTGGCTCTCACGTACCTAACAACCGCCTGATCACCAAGGTGAACTACTTTGGTAGCGTGGATTTGGTCGAGGGCTTGAGAGAACACCTGGCGGAACATAAATCGGCGGTGCTAATGATATCTTCAAACTCGGCACCCATGAAAACCAATCCCACATTCGTGGAAAGTTTACTCAACAACGACGGCGATCAAGCCTGTGCGCTGGCTGACGAGATGCAAGGACAACCAGTCTACTCAGGCACCAAGCAAGCAGTTACGATCTGGATGCGACGCAACGCAGCTGCGTATGCCGCACAAGGCATTCGCATGAACGCAATAGGTCCTGGCTACACGCAAACACCACTGAGCGCAGCAGTAGAAGACGATCCCACCTATGGCGACGCCATCAAACAATTCATTGCGTCTATTCCGGTGGGGCGCCCGGGGCAACCCGAGGATATGGCCAAGGCTGCCAGCTTTCTGTTAGGTGAGCACGCCGGGTTCATCTGCGGAGCTATGTTGTTTGTCGATGGTGGACATGACGCCATGCTGCGCCCGGAAAAATTCTAGCACGCTTTGCACTGCCCGTTTTTTAGTACCAACCTCACAAGATGATCGAGGTAACAGCGAACGCTGTCAGTAATTTTCGATAATCACTTTTGCAAAACTCTCTATGGCTGCTAGCTTTTTATCCCGGTTAATGTCTGGATCATAGGGGTTCCAGGGAGTCACACAGATATCGGTAACTCCCAACTGCTCCAGCTGCCTATAGTCGTCGATACTGCGTGCATAGACGTCAAATGCATGAATCTCAAAATTGGTTCGCTCATCAGTCCCATACTCCCGACGCATTTCTGCAAGCTCAGACAACAGACCCTGTAAAGTCTGGTAGTCCGTATTGGCTGATACCCAGCCGTCCCCTATTCGAGCGGCACGGCGAAGCGCTGGTTTAGCATGCCCGCCTATCAAGATAGGTACATTCTTACTGGGTGCTGGTGATAATTTGCAACGACCAATGGCGAAGTTATCGCTCTGATGCTCAAAGTAATTGCCGCTCATCGCGGCCCTGATAATTTCAAGACACTCATCAAACAGCTTGCCACGCCCGTCAAAATCGACCCCGTTGAAAGTAAAGTCCTCTTTCCATGGACTCAGGCCTGCTCCCAGACTGACACGGTTGCCACTAACCACCGCCAGCGATGACAGGGCCTTGGCCAACACCAAGGGCTGTCTTACGGGTACTTTCATTACCGCTGGATAAAAGCGCAATTTTTTAGTGACAGCCGCCATCGTCGCTATGGCAACAAACGGATCGAGAACGGGAACACCATCCAGTACCTGACGTACCGAATCAGTGTTCATATAAGGATAATCAGACTCAGTAATTTCCGGGTAGAAAATACTGTCCGGTATCGCCAGCGAGTTAAATCCTGTGTCCTCGGCAGTGCGCGCGATTTCCAGATAATCTTCAACGCCTCCCAGACCGGTTAATAGTGAAAACCTCATGTGTACTCCTGTTAAATAGTGTCGACGGCTCAGGCGGCCGTTCAATTAAAAATAGGGATCGTTTTTGATGCGGCGCCTATTGCTGATCAACCAGCGTTCGTAACAAGCCGTCTTGCAGTGACTGAATTTAACGCCCCGTCCACTCGGGCCTGCGCTTTTCCATAAAGGCGTTGAGGCCTTCGCGGATATCATCGCTTTTGAGCATGACATCAAGGCGTTCGAATTTTCCTGCCTCCTGTGCCTGCTGCGCAGCCGGCACACCGGCGTAGTTGAGTCCTTCCAGCACGCACTGTTTAGTTGCCTGAACCGCCAGAGGCGCGCATCGCATAATACGTTCGGCAATCTTTCGCGCTGCTGCCATTACATCCGACTGCGGAACCACTTCAGCCACCAATCCAAGATGCCTGGCGCGCTCTGCATCTATGGAACCTGCAGTGAGTAACAGAGCCATAGCAGATTTTAGGCCCACTTCACGCGCCAAGCGATGCATGCCTGTGGCAACAGCTGCCGTGCCAATCTTGGGTTCTGGCAAACCAAATATCGCATTTTCTCCTGCTACAATAATGTCGCAGGCCAAGGCAACCTCGAACCCCCCACCAAAGGCAATGCCGTTTACTGCCGCAATTATCGGCTTATAACAACTGGTGCGATTCGTTATGCCACCATAACCACTGGACGGCATCTGATAATCCTCTTCCGTTTTTGCCTCTGCCATCACACTGATATCGCCACCGGCACAAAACGCTGAATCACCTGCGCCAGTGATGATCGCGACCCAGAGGGCATCATCCGATTCAAATTCATCCAGTGCCGCAGACATTTCAGTGCTCGCCGCCGGGCTTATGGCATTCATTACCTCAGGGCGGTTTATAGTAAGGATAAACACTCGACCTTCGCGACTTGTGGTAATGCACTGATAAGCCATTTTATAAACCCTCAACAATAAATATTTTAGAAATTATTCTCATCAATGATCAAAAAAAAACCCGGGCCGAGCCCGGGTTTATGCAAGAGTCCTGCGAATTTACTCAGAAGTTATAACTGGCAGTCACGCCTACGGTACGTGGCGGTGTCATAGTCAATTCATTGTACTCGAGGCCCACTGGACGCCGAGAGTAGACGCCATCCTCATCAGTGATATTCTTGGCAAACACTTGCAGAGTCCAGCTCTCAGCTCGCAGACCTGTGAACAGGTCCAGGGTGCCATAGGCGTCCGCATTCAAACGGCCGGTAGTATCTCCAGGAATGTCTTCAATTTCGCCACGATAGGCGTACAGGGCGCCAACGTAAACATCACTATTGAGCATTAATTGCGGGAATGTGTATTCCGTTTGCAAAGTGGCATTAAATTGCGGCTGTTCACTGCCATTCAAGCCGTCAGCAGCGCACGTATTGTAGCGGTTATCGGGGCCGACCGGTGCCTGACCGGGATCAGTACAGGGAATGTCGCCGGCACTGAACTCAACGTCAGCATAGCTGACACCGCCGAACAGCATCCAGTTGTCTACCGGGTACCAGCGCAGGTCAGCCTCAATACCCCACTGCTCTGCCTCATCGACATTGACCCACGGAGAATTAGTAATAATTTCATTTGCGCCTGTGGCCAGGTTATAAGCTTCAAAATTAGCTCGCGCTTGATAATCGGTATAAGTGCTGAAATATATTGCTGCAGTATACCGGGCGCTACCACCGAATAACTCACCCTTTGCACCCACCTCCATACTGTCGACTTCTTCACCGTCGTAAGCATTCAGGTCAGGAGTAAAAACTCCTGTGGTATCAAAGTTAGCAGCGCCAGGACGATAGGCGTGATCCAGTGTGCCGTAAACGTTTAACGCGTCACTGAATTGGTGCGAAAGTTTTACAGTGCCCGTCCACTCACTCACGTCATACGATTCTCCCAATTCACAAGGCGCCACCTGGCCATCAAAACAGGGAAACGCATTTTCGATGACTATAATTGGATCCGTAATTTCGCCGCCGGGCAAAATACTTGATCCAAACAGAAAATCACCACTTTGGACGTTTCCAGCCCGCTGTGTGAAAGAGTTATAACGCAAACCGACTGTCAGGTCAGTGTCGTCAGTCAGGGCGATCGTGTTGTGTGTGAAAATTGCTTTTATGCGCGAGGGAATTGGAATGTCTAAGGTGAACGGAAAGACGCCTTGGCTTCCCAGACTCGGATCAGCCGCCGAATTGTAAATGTGTTGATTGACGACAACACCGGTCAGTGAATCAGCATCTGCATAGTATCCGCCTACAACCCAGTCCCAGTTATTAAACGCTGTGCCGCTGATACGCAGCTCATGCTGGTTGCTGCCCCCTCCCTCACCAAACTCGGTTTTCTGTTCAAGAATTCCTGTCGGCAGGTCGTAGATATCCTGATCGCTAATCACGTTCTGGATAGACTCAAGCATACCGCTGAACCATTTTATTTCGACATCACCTACCGACCAGTTCAAGTGCAGGGTGACCATAGTGTCTTCTTTGCTGGTTTCGTCAGCGTTGTCGGAAATCGATGTGCGAGCGCCCTTTTTCAAATTCGGATAATTCACCAGGTTGGGGTTTCCACCGGCAACCGCTTCCACGACTCGATACGTTTCAGACGCATCGCTCTCCATGTACAGGTACGCTAACTTAGCCTGAAAGTCCTCAGTGGGTTCCCACAGCAACTTGACTCTTGCGCCCCAGCGATTACGCTCTTCGTCGAGTGACTTTTCAATAAAGTTCACACTAGGATCGCGCACTACTTTTGTCCCTGTTTCCCGCTCATCAACCAGACCTGCCAGTCTGATAGCGAAGGTGTCTGTAACCGGAACGTTGATCGCTCCCTGCACGTTGTAACCGGTAGGGTCCATGTAACTACCCTGTATGTGACCGCTAAGGCCATCGAAATTGGGATCTTGAGACGCCATTACAAGCGCACCGGTGGGCGATGGCTGACCATAAAGAGTACCCTGCGGGCCTTTCAAAACCTGAATATTAGCCATATCGAACATAGACGCTAGAGCAACCGCTGCCTGCGATGCCATGTAAAAGTCATCCAGGTATACACCCACTCTCGCAGGCGCGGACTGTTGTGCGAACGTACCGACACCGCGCAGGCCCACGCCGACATTGCTGTCTCCCTCGTAACGCACTTCCATGCCGGCCACTAATTTGCTGAGCTCGTCCGCCTGAAAAATAGACAGATCATTGATCTCCTGTGCCGTCACCACAGACACTGCAACAGGGGCCTCAACCAATGTTTCAGCCCTTTTCTGAGCAGTGACAATCACCTCTTCCAACTGGGCGCTGGCATTATTAGACGCAACCATTGCGGCGACGACCGCTAGACTCAAAACCGAAAGTTTGTATTGCTTCAACATGAGAGCATCTCCAAATGAGTTATTATGTTTATCTCAGGCACCAAATATATATTTTTGTACCCGCACGATCAATAGTATGGGCAGTCAAGCCCTCCTCTGACAGAACTTCTGCCTCCAACTTTATAAACATTTACGTTCACTCCTGACCCGGTCAGAACGCAGATGTTTATAAGATTGAACTCAGCAGTACTGTGCGCCGTAGCCGGCATCGTTAAGATTAGGCGTCTATAAAAGCCCATGAGGCCGATTTTATGTCCTTATCTTTCGATAGTTTGCTTTCTCCTGGTCGCATAGGGTCAATGGAGTTACGCAATCGCATTGTACTTGCCGCCATGGGATCTAACTTTGCCTCCGAAGACGGACAATGTAACGAACGCCTAATCGCTTATTACGAGGCGCGTGCCAAGGGCGGCACCGGGTTAATTGTTTTAGAAACTTCGGCTGCCTGCTTTCCCAATGGTTCCACCATGCCTAATACGGTCGCCTTCTCGGATGACAAGTTCCTTCCTGGATTGACCCAACTGGCTCAGCGTGTGCATCGGCACGGTGCCAAAATCGTTGCACAACTCAATCACGGCGGCAAGATCGCACAGGAAGACACCGCCGCTGGAAGACCCATACCTGTGCCTTCGCCGCTAAAACGGTCCGCCAGCGACATGTTTCATGTCTTGACCCAGCAGGAAATCGGACACTTCATCAAAGCTGCGGGGCCTGATGGCAAGGGTCCTCAATACTATGAGATGACTGAGCAGGATATTGCCGCGATTATCGCAGAGTTTGTAGAGGCCGCACTAAGAGCAAAAAGTGCAGGGTTTGACGGAGTCGAACTGCATGCTGGCCACGGGTATTTATTGGCCAGCTTTTTGTCCCCCTATACCAATACGCGCGAAGACAACTACGGTGGTTCCCGTGAAAACCGGGCGAGATTCCTGACCCAAATGATTAGCGCGATCCGCCAGGCCGCAGGGGCGAACTTTCCAATTTTGGTAAGACTGGATGCAATGGAGTATCGGACTAAGGGCGGCATTACGCCCGATGACTGCGCGGTAACAGCAGCCTTGTGCGAACAAGCCGGTGCAGACGCCATTGATGTGAGCGCTTATGGCAACGTGGCACACGCAATCGCCTTTACCGAGGCACCTCTGGTACACGAACCCGGTGGCTTCATCAGTTTCGCAAAACAGGTAAAAGCTTCCGTGGGTATCCCGGTTATCGGTGTCGGCCGCATTGAAGCAGAAGTCGGGGAGCGACACCTGCAGGCAGGTCACTTCGACTTCCTGGCGATGGGGCGAAAATTGCTTGCCGACCCGGATCTGCCGAACAAGTTAAAGGCAGGTTCGCCGGAACAGGTCCGCCCGTGTATCTATTGCTACATTTGCGTCAGCCAGATCTTTATCAACCAGCCTATGTTTTGTGCCGTCAACCACAGCATGGGCCGTGAGCACGAAGGCGACATCATCGCCCGCTGTAACGATCGCAAAAAGGTTTTGATTATTGGTGGTGGGCCCGGCGGTATGGAAGCGGCGCGACTGCTTGCGGAGAAAGGACACGACGTTACACTCTGGGAGCGTGAAAAAGATTTTGGCGGCACTGCCCGAATAGCTGCACTGGCCTACGAGCCTAACGGACGACTTATTGACTATCTCGCAGGTGAAATGCATCGATTGCCGATAGAGGTACAACTGGGTAAAACTGCCACTGCTGAAGATATTCGCAGCTTCAACGCAGATCATGTCGTGCTCGCGACAGGGGCCATTCGCAAAGCCCCAAATATCCCAGGCAAGTCCCAACGCCATGTTTTTGATGGCGATGAATTGCGCGGTGTCCTCTTTGGAGGAAACAAGCTAGCAGCTGCGAAACTGTCCCTGTTGGCCAGGCTGATTTTGTGGGCGGGTAACATGACCCAGGCATTGCGCAGTATTTCCCTGATGCGTTTCGCATCCAGATTCTGGATGCCCATTGCGGACGAAGTCACAATTATTGGCGGAGGCCTGGTTGGGCTTGAACTGGCAGAGTATTTGGTAGAACGGGGTCGTAAGATTACGGTTATAGAACCAGGACCCTCATTGGGTGCCGAACTGGCTATTGTGCGCAGAGCCAGGGTATTGCATACCCTGCGAGAGCATAGTGTCACCATTTTTAGTAATTCCCCCATCGATGAAATCACCGCAGATTCAGTTCGTTTCCAACATGACGGTGTTCAACAAAGTGTGAAAGCCAAACAGGTGATCATCGCCATTGGCACCGAGGGCGACACCCGTATCGCGGACCAGCTTGAGGACTATCGGGGACCAGTACACCGCATAGGCGACTGTCAGGATATCAGCTATATTGATGGTGCAATCCTCTCCGCGCGAAAATTAGTAGAGGCGCTCTAATACATAAAAAAGTGAGTCTTACATGATGGTTTTCCATCGATTTGGCATTCTTTGCTTACTACTGCTGACTTTGCCGAGCACAGCAAAAGAGTCATTTGAACGCACTGAGGTCCGAGAACCCTGCCGCGACCACCAGTTGACGCGCCAGGCCCTGTTTGGCGACCTCCACGTACACACTAGCTACTCCTTTGATTCTTACCTTTCCAGTCAGCGGCGCGATCCCTGGGATGCTTATCGATACGCCAAGGGCGGTGCAATCATTCTGCCCGACGCCAACGGCGATCAAACCATTGAAGCGAGAATTGGCAGGCCATTGGATTTTACTGCGGTAACGGATCACGCTGAGTTTTTCGGTCAGATCAATGTCTGCACACTGGACGATTCAAAACTCGGTTACTGGTGGCCCCACTGCATGATGACCCGAGCCAGCAACATTTGGTTACAACTGCTTGCTGCCAATTGGTGGACAGATCTGGGCGGCCAACTGGAAGATCCTCCGAGTAAATCTTTCGCCTGCAGCGTTTCTGATTGTGACAAGGGAGACAGGGAAACCTGGCAGCAGACCCAACAGGCCGCGGAGGATCACTATGATCGCAGTGAAGAATGTGGCTTCACCACCTTTGTCGCCTACGAATATACCGAAGCATTTGACCAAAACAATATGCACCGTAACGTCATCTTCAGAAATACCGAGGTGCCCGCAATGCCCGTCTCAGTTTACGACACCGGTTACGACAGTTTCCCCAGTCTGTGGCGGCAACTGAGAACGCGATGTACCGATCAGGACAACACCTGTGATGTGCTCTCCATCCCACACAATTCCAATCTCGCCGGTGGCCGCATGTTCAGGGACCCTGAAAATGAGCGCGAAACGCTGGACAGGTTGTTTTTCGAACCCGTGGTTGAACTGATACAGCACAAGGGTGCATCGGAATGCCGTTTCGATCGACTGCGTAAAATGGGGCTGGATACCATCGATGAGGCCTGTGACTTTGAACAAATTCCCGCAGACAACCTGAACATGATGGGGACTGTGCATGGAAAAGTACGAACCGATCGGGCGCTGGAAGTTCCACTAGAGCAGTTCGCGCGCCGCAACATGGTGAGAAATGCACTCAAGGATGGCCTCAAAATTAAGCAACAGACAGGCACCAACCCCTTTGTGATGGGCTTCATCGGCAGCACCGATTCCCATAGTGCAGCCCCCGGCAGTGCCGAGGAAAATAACTACGTGGGCCACCTGGGAAGACGCGATGCCCAGTACACCAACGTTCAGGATCATTTCTACTCAAACCCCGGTGGTCTGGCTGTAGTTTGGGCGGAAGAAAATTCCCGCGATAGTATATTCTCGGCAATCAGGCGCAAAGAAACTTATGCCACTAGTGGCACGCGACCCAGCCTGCGTTTCTTCGCTGGCGACCTCGCGGATGAGCTTTGTCAATCCTCTGACATGCTGGAACAAGCCTATGCCAATGGAGTTCCGATGGGTGGAAATATTCGCGGCCTTAACGAAAGCCCGGACTTTCTGGTCAGCGTACAAAAAGACCCTGGAACACAGGGAAGTGCTGGTACGGATATCCAGCGAGTACAAATCATCAAAGGCTGGGTAGATGAAAACGGAGTCAGTCGCGAACAGGTTTTCGATATCGCCGGTCGCAAAGACAACGGAGCGGGAATAAACCCTGCCAACTGTGAGCGCGTCGGCCAGGGCATGACCCAAAGCTGCAAGGTATGGCGTGACCCACAATTCAAGGTGAACGAAGATTCGTTCTACTATGTTCGGGTTTTGGAGAACCCCAGCTGTCGCTGGAGCACATTGCAGTGCCAGGCAGCGGGTGTAAATCCGTTTGCAGAGAACTGTGCCAGCCAGGCAGAAAAAGCAACGGCCCTGGCCCAGGCGTCTGGCGCGACTGGCGATGTATACAGCAAATGCTGTATTGACCCCACTAGCGCTGCCTTTTATTCCCCTACTCTGCAGGAACGAGCCTGGTCATCTCCAATCTGGTACCACAGCCAGTAAGGGCTTTTCACTCAGTGCCAGCAATCCAGTCATCAACAACCTGAATAGGGGCCATTGACCACACCGCCTTCTGGCCCCAGATCAAACATAAGATCGCGCTTACGACCATTGGTGAAAATCGCGTGACCGCCGGTGGTGGCGATGGACTTTCCCGCGGCGATAATGCGAGGCCCAATCACTGCTCTATTGTAAAAACACTTGGAAAAACGAAAAGAATACATTCCGATCTGCCATCTTCGCCTAAGCTGTTTATTCTATTCCCACCTGTAACTCAATTGTTACAGGCTTCCCCTGCTTTACCACCAGCCGGTAGCCGCCAGTTGCCTTGTAGCCAGAGGTCAATATATCCCGGGTAAATTCCTCCAATATTCCTGAGGAGGCTGTTCCATCAAGCGCGACAACCTTCCATGCACATCGAAATTCTTTGGCATTATAAATCCGGTATCTACCCTTCGCCTGCGCCGACCCACGAATTGGCATCGCCAGGCGTAAGTCTTCTCCTGGTATACCCAAAACGTGCACGGAGCCATCTGCAGTCCCTGCGGCTTTAACCAGACTAACGTTCAAGCGCCCCGCCAGGGAACGCACCTGCGGCAACAAATCAGCCAGAGATTCACTATGGCTACTATAAAAAAATCTCATCTTGGCAATCGTTTTTACAGCGACCGGGTCACCGCTTGCAACAGGGGCAGCGGCAATCTCCGTCATTGGGTCTACTGCAAGTACTGGCTCACCTAAATTTTTCTTCAGGGGCTCTCTCTTACCTTCAGAGCCATAGCAGGGCCCTCTGACACGTCGCAATTCGTTTTCAGTCGCTGGCTGCGCATCCATAAATGAGAGCCACTCCGCCGCCTGGGCATTGGCGCCGCCCACCAGTGTCGCGTTAATAAATGCCCTTCGAGCCTCTGGCGCCCTATCCTGCTTTAATAAACTCACACCCAGCAGTAAGTTAGCCCTACTGACAAACCTGTCCTGTAGCCGCTCTTCGCAAGCTTCAAGCAGTGTCGACTGGACGGGCAGCCACTCTTCCTCTTCCATTTGCAGTTGAGCCAGGTACAAGTACAGCTCGGTATCACCACTAATCTGTGCTGCGGTCACCAGCGCGGCCTTGGCCTTATCTCGTTCCCTCGCTTGCAACCAAAGCTCAAACAACTTGCGCTGGTTGACGGCATCAGCCGAAACAGCGTCCTGTGCAATCGCATTTTGCAGAGTCATTGCTGCACCATAGGGATTGCCACTTACAGCCTGTAAATCTACCAGCAACAAAAGTTCTGATTCGGTAAAAGGAACCCTCTTTTCAAACGCAAGATTAAGGTGGTCCAAAGCCTGTTTCTGCTTGTTTTGTTGCAGGTAAACTGAGGCCAGTTGATGCCAGTTCTCTGGATTATCAACCTCAACTTTAAGCAGCTGTTTAAGAATATTTTCACATTGCTCATAAGCGCCCGCTCGATAGTAGAGTGCGAGAGCCTGATGCAATTGCTGCACTTCGAGCTTTAAGCCATTAGCTTGAATTCCATCAAGCGCGACCACCACCGCCACGTAGTCGCCCATACGGTAGTGCGCCTGCGCCAGCAGTAAAAAATCTCGAGCGTCAGGGACCAGGTCAATATCCAGGGCGCGCTGTAAAACAACAGCGGCCAGGGAGTGATTGCTATCGAGCAAATAGACCTGAGCAAGTTCGCGCAGCATTTCCCGGTTGGCTACACCCGACAGACCCGCTGCGTCTAACGCCTCTTCGTAATAGGCGATTGCGCTGGCGTAGTCTTTTTGCTGCACATAATGTCGTGCGAGAAAGCGGCCGGCACTGGACTTTGCGTAGGGATCTTCAATACTACTAATCTGCTTCTCAAGCTCTGCAACAGACAGCTCGGAACCCCTGCCCATCTCTCCTAATGGGTCGAGCATGATTCGACTGCGGTATTGTCCCTGTTCCTGCCCAAAAGTGACCGATGCGAACAAGCAGGCAAGCAGCAATATGAATTTGAGTCCGGACACGGTCAGTCTACGTTGGGAATGTTGTTAGGGAAATCCTGCCAACGAACATCGACACGCTGGGTCAGTACCACATTGGCAGAAGATTTACCGGCGAACTTCATCGAATACTGCCAATCCTCCACAGCAGCAATCACTTTTTCCTCGAATACACCGCGAGGTTTTGCATCCAACACGCGTACATCACGCGTATCGCCACCGGGCGTCACCGTAAACGCGACCAATACCCAACCCGTTATCTTATTCTGCCAGGCGACATTCGGAACATTGGGCTTACGCGTATTGTAGGGAACCACTTCCACAAACCCTTTGGCATCCTGTCCACCACCGGGGATAACAACACCAGCGGCACCCAACGGAGCCTTAAAATTATCACCCACTGCGCGAATATCAAGATCGCCAACACCCAGATCCAGTGATGGCATTTCAAGCGCCTGCTGTGGCTGGGGTGTTGGCGGAGCCATTTGCAACTGCTCCATCAAAGGTTCCTGCTGCGTCTCCTGGGGCGCCTCATTCATATCCTCGAATTCTTCTGTTTCAGGCTGTTGGCGCAGAATCTCCACCTTTTGATAGACCGCCAACTGCAGGTCCTCGCTCTGACCGCGCTTGATCAGACTTTGCATAAACAGAAAAATCGCCAGACTAATTACCAGGGCACCAGCGAAAGCAGGCAATAACCTGAAGGGAATACTCCTCGTCATTGCGGGCCTTTATCAGCTGCAATAGCAATACCTTCCACTCCTGCGAGGCGTACTTGATCCATCACCTCCACTAACATGCGGGTAGAAGCCTCGCCGTCCGACTGAATGATGACCGAACCTTCGGGGTTATCGGCGTGCAAGCGCGCTACGATGGCGCGAACGCTACGGGGGTCCACCGGTCGTCGATCTATCCAAACTTCCCCATTGGCGGTGATGGCAATGAATATATTGGCACTCTCCTGTGGCGCAGCCGTGTCGGCCTGGGGCGTTGATACAGTGATGCCCGACTCTTTTACAAAGGACGTTGTAACAATAAAAAAGATGAGCATGATGAACACGATATCCAACATGGGCGTCATATCCAGCTCGGTTTCATCAGCCGGAGGAAGGTGGCGTCTGGCACTCATTGGTTCGCCCCCCCTGCTGTGTCTAGCAAAGGCATCGCATCGCGCAGAGCACTGGCACGGCGATCCGCCAACTGACCCAGGCGAACGGTAAAATAGATTCCCGTAAGAGCCACAACCAGCCCGGCCATGGTCGGAATGGTGGCCCGATAAATCCCCCTTGCCATCGCCGGGGCATCGTCGTTTCCACTCACGGCAATCACTTCAAATACACCGACCATTCCCAGTACCGTACCCAATAAGCCAAGCAAAGGGCACATAGCAACGAGTACACGGATCATCGGCAGTTGTGCGTGAAGTTGAACTGACGATTCGGACACCACCGACTCGCGAATCTTTTTGGCCTTCCATGACCTGCGATCCGCACGGCCTTGCCATTCACTGATCAAGGTCCTTGCTTGTGGGGGCCAGGTCAAACGCAGAAACCAGACACGCTCTAAAATCAATAGCCAAAGCAAGAGGCAGGTGAAAAACAACAGCCATAACACTGGACCTCCCTGATCCATAAAGTCGGTGACTTCATACCAGAGCACCATTGATCAGGGCTCCTGCTTTTCAGCTGAGCGCGCTAAAACACCGGCACACTGTTCATCCAGCCGCTGGACCATGACCCTCGATAAGTAAGCTACAACACTGTGACCAAACAACAAGGGTATGGCAACAACCAGGCCTAAGACAGTGGTCATCAATGCCTGGGAAATCCCCCCCGCCATTAACTTCGGATCACCGGTGCCGAACAGGCTAATAGCCTGAAAGGTCAGAATCATGCCCGTCACAGTGCCCAGCAGGCCTAGCAGAGGTGAGGTTGCAGCGAATAGTTTGATCAGCCCATTGCCTCTTTCCAGCGCCGGTATTTCTGCAAGAACCGCCTCGTCCAGCTTGAGTTGCACGAGCTCATCATCCTCCACTGAAAGACCCTCAACGGCCAGGAGTACTCTACCCAGGGGATTACTCGCTGTGGGGACGGACACAGTGCGCAGCTGACGATTGATACGGCGAGAAACACCCAGCAAATAAACCAAGCGCCAAAGTGTCAGCGCTATGCCCAACATCCCCAGGCCAATAATGATAAATCCGATGGTTCCGCCCTGCTCTATGCGTTCGCGTAAATCGGGGGTAAAACTGAGCATGCCCAATAGACTGCCGCGAGTCGGGTCGATCGCCAGTGTGTAAATACCACTATCAGCCTGTGCAAACTCACGAGCCGCGTTGCGATAGCGCATCGGCGGCTGCCGACTCAAGGACAGTAATTCGGCGGTCTCGGGGACATAGCGTAAAAAGTCTCCACTACTCCAGGCGGAAAACACGCCAACTCGCAGAACGTCAACGGATTGCATCGCACCCGCACTGTCGATCACAGCCGCCGGAAATTGCGCGACCTTGCCAGACTCCGTCATATCCTCCTGCAATAGCAACCAAAGGGCCTGTATTTCTTCAATGCTGGCCTGAATATCGGCATCTGCCAGAGCCTGCGCCTGCTCTAGTCTCTGGGGAAATTGAGCGCTGACCATCGACTCCCTTAGCACCGCAGAAAAATCACCGGCGAACTCACGAAATGTGTTGGAAACATCGCCCATATCGCCCACTACCCCGGAGAGCTCTTTTTCCAAGCGGGCGAGCTCATCTGCATTTTTATCGGTGATTGCCAGCAGTGGCTGGTTTTCCTGCTGATACTTCTCGAAATCACTTCGTGCTTTTTGCAAGAGCTGCTGCTGTTGCCGTTTATCAAACAGAAACTCGCGTTCACGCTGTCGATTAAGTTCACGCTGCTCTGCTTGCTGCTGTTTAACCGCTGTCAGTAGTTGATCCAGGTCCTGGATTTGCTGCTCAGCCAGAGAAGCGACAGGTAGCCAACAAGCAATAACGAGAGTCGCTGCTATCCATTGCTTCATGGCGGGCCTCCCTGCGCCATAAGGGGCAATGCCATTAACTGCGGCGCCGTTTGGCTACGCGCCACTCGCATCGCCTGAGACAGTGAGCGGTTGTGCTCTGCCTCTAACGTCAGCCAGGACTGGGTATCGCGATCCCAATAGGCACTGCTTTTACGGTCCAGACTCTGGTAAAACAGCGCGACTCGCCCCAAACGCAAATACTCAACGGAAAAAGTTTCCCCCTCAAGGTTAAGAGGGCCTCTCCAGGCTTCTACAGTTCCGCTATAACCCTGTTCGATCTGATAGGTTTCCAGGAGCAAGCGAAACCGTGCAGATACTGAGATGTCCGCCCTGTCCAATCGCTGCTTCAGTTGCAGCACCGCCGCAATACGCTCCTCCTGGTGAAAGGGTAAATCGAGCACAACAAAGCTTTCCAGCGCATCGACCATTGACCGCATTAGCGGAACAATCCGCTGACGGGTTATTCTCGATTGTGCTATCTGGCGATTGAGAGAATCAATTTGTTGCTGTTGAGAGACCTCCAACTGCTCCAGTTCCCGGGTATAGGCCTGCTCGTACTCCACACTCTCTTTCAGGCTTCGGTATTCCTCCAGCAGAAGACGAGTCTCTCGAGATAGTACATCCACTCTTTGTTGTGAGACCACGGCGCTGGTCGTAGTGTCTGTCACAACCTCTAGGCTGTCTTCCAGTTGCTGAGCACCGGCCAGCCCCGTCATCAATGTCAATCCACATACAGCAATTGCAAATTTTTGCATAGCAATGGTTAAGCGGTCTTCGTGCAAAATATGGCCCTCTATTCGATTCAAAAGCAGGATAGCAGCTCGCCTCTCTTTCAGTAAGCCAGCTTGCGTAGCTTGCGAAGTTCTGCCAGATCAGGCAGCCCAAATTTGTGCCTGAACTCTTCAGTAAGCTCAAGTACCTGTTGATAAAAGAACTCGTGCGGCGCAGATCCCAGCACCCGTTGATGACGCACCGCGACATACTTGATTGCAAATGCCCCCACTCCGGGTAGAGGCAGAGCTACCATGTCTCGCGACAAATTAAACTGTTCAATAAACATCGGTGGGGCAGGAAACAGGTAGTCGGTTTGACTGACAATTTGCACAGCAGTCTGTAAATCATCTGTTTCCACGTGAGGGTCTGCACGTCGCTCGTACTCTAAAATTGCTGCTGCATTGCCCTCGTGGAATTTCAATTCACTCAGATCAGTAGATAGCAGCGCTACCTGGGGATAACGGGCGACATCGTCAATGCCAAACTCGGTGCCCTCCAGTGGATGCCCCCTGCGCGCCAGCAACACCGGTTGAGCAAAAGCCAAAGTACTTATTTCAAGGTCCTTTGGATACTGTAGTCGTTCGACCTGCAGCGCAAAATCGAGTGCCCCATCTGCCAATTGCTCAAACGGTTGATCGGCGCGGGAATAGGCACGCACTTTTAGCCCAGGCGCGGTTTGCGCGAGCTTGGTAATCAAAGAGGGAAGAAACCACACGCCCATATGTCCCTGCACCAGCACGTTCATATGCCCTTTATACTCGAGCGGATCAAACTCTAAAGGCTGGACCATTCCCTGCACCGCGCGCAACACTTCCGGCAACGTTAAGCCCAGTTGTTCCGCCCGAGGCGTAGGCACCATGCCAGACCCGCGGCGCACAAACAGCTGATCATCGAACAAATCACGCAGCCTTCCCAAGGTTTTACTCATGGCCGACTGGGTGATATAGAGACGCTCAGCCGCGCGGGAAACAGACCGCTCCTCCAACAGCGCTTCGAGCGCCACCAGCAGGTTTAGATCTAGCTGACCCAGGTCCCTAATCTCCATTTAAGCTCCCACCAATATGACAATTAATGAATTTAATTCATATTAATAATGACTTATCGCCATTTGAAGAATAAACATTCAGACCCTACATTAGACCCGTGGCCGGAAGAACCAACACCGGCGATCACTAAGAGGTTCATCATGGTCTACGTTATTTCAATCGCAGTAATCGTTCTCGGTCTCGGGGTGTGGCAAGAACAGATAGGCTCCGGTCACTCGGAAAGCGATCTGGGTTCTGAGCGCCACGGCCAGCCCTCACAAACCACCTAATGCCCCGAAATCCGGGTATGTAGCAGCGCGGCCCAACTGTTAAGCAGGTTGGCCATATCCACACCCGCTGCCCGCGTCCACTGCAATGCACCAATGGCCTGACGGTCTCGCACAACAGCGAGTAACTGGCCTGACGCCTCATCGAACAAGCGAAACTCTACCGACACATTCACAACTTCCCGATTGGCACTTGAAGCCGAGCCCACGGTCAGCGCTGAGGTATTTGAAGAGCGACCAGGGCTGATCCGGGTTAGCTCGGCCTCTACCCGCAGACCCTGCTCGCGAGTTTCCTCCCGCGGATAATCACGAAACGCGTGACCAGTGGCATTACCCCATGCTTGCGAAAGCTTGACCTGACGTGCGGGTGTCATCTGCCAATCCCTGCGATTAGTCCCTGTTACTGTCGTGCCGGTAACGTCGGCTTCTGCCGAGCGGAAAGGCTCAAACACAACAGCTCCATAATCCGCTAGGTTGGCTCCCGGCAGGACGTAGGCTTTTTCAAAACCAGTGGCGCTCACTGAATGCAAGCCCTCAACGGCAAACTCCTGGGCGGGTTGCTCATCAATCGATGGCGCAGAACAGGCACTGATCGCAATTACAACGAACAGGCAGGTGGCTGAGCGAACCAGATATTTCATTACACTCTCCAGACTATTGAGGAGACAAAAAAGCGGCCAGCGAGATACCCCGGTGGCCGCTTGGTTCAACTGTTATTTTATGCCTCGGCGACTTCTTTATTGGGCTTGACCAGGAAGCAAGCCAGAGCCGGCATCAAGATTAAGGCACCGAACATATTCCAGATGAACATGAAGGTCAGCAGGATACCCATATCGGCCTGGAATTTAATGGGCGACGCCGCCCAGGTAATCACCCCGGCAGCTAATGTGATACCAATCAGCGCCACCACACGTCCGGTGAAGTTAAGCGTCTCGTAATAAGCGGTAGTCAGATCCATGCCCTGCTTCTCTTTTGCCAATATCACCGTTAACACATAGAGCGCGTAGTCCACCCCGATTCCCACGCCGAGTGCAATTACCGGCAGAGTGGCAACCTTCACGCCCATACCTAGCCACACCATCAGAGCCTCACAAAGAATAGAGGTGAGCATGAGGGGCAACACCGCGCAAATCACGCCGGGCACTGAACGGAAGGTCAGCATACACAGCACAATAACCGCGCCGTACACGTAGAACAGCATTTCACGATTGGCCTTCTTCACCACAATGTTGGTCGCGGCTTCGAAGCCTGAGCTACCTGCGGCTCCCATGAACTCGATCTTCTCGACCTCGCCCCATTCCTCATTAAACGTATCCAGGGCAGTGACCACCTGTTCCAGGGTCTCAGCCTTATGGTCTGCAAGATAAATCAGCATAGGCCAAATCGAACAGCCGGGATCGACATACTCCAGGGTCACCAGCTCGCTGACAGCATAGTTAACCGTATCCTGATTGCGGAACAAGGACTGCCATTTAGGGAAGCCCTCATTAATACCCATCATAATTTCGCGAGTTCGAACGTTCAGTCCCCTCACATCTTCCACACCGGGAACCTGTCGCAACTGCCACTCGAGCTCATTAGCCAGATTCAAACCTTCGAGATCGATGCAGCCATCGGGAGCTGTCTTAATAATGATGGCAAAAACATCGGTGCTGACTGAATAGTTCTCAGTCATAAACGCCACGTCTTTATTGTAGGTTGAATCGGCACGTAGTTCGGGCGCGCCCTTATCGAGATCACCAATTTTCAGGTCCATTGCGACATACAAACCCACCACCGCAAGAACTACACTGACGGCAATTGCCGCGGCAGCAGGACCCGGCTTGGTGAAGGAGAGCAGGAAACGCCAGACAATGTGCATTTCCTCCGCACTTTTAACTGGGCGAGCGGCACGTTCTGCACACTTGCGCCCGACGCCAGTGTAAGACAGCACGATAGGTATCAGGATGAGGTTAGTGAAGATCAACACCAACACACCGATACTCGCCGTAATCGCTAAATCCTGAATCACCTGAATCTGGATAATCATTAATACGGCGAAGCCGACTCCGTCGGACAACAATGCAGTGACCCCTGCAAGGAACAAGCGTCTGAAGGTGTAGCGGGCAGCGATATAACGGTGAGTGCCGCGACCAATATCCTGCAACACGCCGTTGAGCTTCTGGGCACCATGGCTAACACCAATAGCGAAAACCAGGAACGGTACAAGAATAGAAAACGGGTCCAGTTCGTAACCGAGCATCGACAAAATGCCCAACTGCCAGGCAACCGCCACCAGAGTACAGGCAATCACCATCACTGTTGAACGGAAACACCGTGTGTACCAGTAGAGTAACGCTGTCGCGATAACAACGGCGACTGCGAAGAACACCATCACTGCGAACAACCCGTCGATAAGGTCAGCAATCAGTTTGGCGAAGCCAATAATGTGTATAGATTTGTCCGAGCTACCTTCGGTAAATTGAGCGCGTATTTCTTCTAACTTATCGCCTAGCTCAGAGTAATCCAGACGCTCACCCGTTTCCGGGTTCTTATCGAGCAGCGGCACAATAATCGCAGCTGACTTCTCGTTGTTCGCTACAAGGTCGCCCATGATTCCGGCGCGACGAATATTGCGCTTCACCTCAGCGATAGAACCGTCAGAACCATCGAAGTTACCGGGAATGACCGGGCCGCCCTCAAACCCCTGTTCTGTCACCACTCGCCAACGCGTATTCGGCGTGAACAGAGATTTCATGCCATTTCGATCGACGCCAGGAATAAAAAATATCGCGTCGTTAACCTCTTCTAGAAACTTCAGGTTCTCCGCCGAAAAAATGGTGCCTTCTTCTACCGCGACCACAATACGTAAATTGTTTCCAAGGCCCTTAAGGTCGTTCTTATTAGCCTCATAATTGATAACAAATTGATGCGCCTTGGGCAGGGTTTTTTCAAAGCCCGCCTTGAGTTCAATTTGAAAAGCCTGAAAACCCAGGACCAGGGTAACCAGCGCGCATATCAACATTACTACTGCGCGATTGTTAAAAACCAGTTTTTCAAGGAAAGTTCCCGAGTCGTAATCAAATTCGTTCAGATCCGAAATTACCGGAAGTTCTGACTGTTCTACATGCGCCATGGTGTTGTCTCCGATAATTTTTTATTGGTTTGGAAGAGCGAGTTTCTGAATGCCCGCTGGGCCACCCACCAGTATGCTGCCTTCTGGGCCTTGTTCCACGGTGTAGACGCGATTACCGCTGGATACGGGCAAATAATTAAAGCTCCTACCGTCATCGACACTAAACAGAATTTCACCTGCGATGCCTGCGAAGAGCAGCCGACCGTCATCCAGTTTGGTAGCCGCCACAATAGAACTACTGGGTGGTTTTATGACCTCCTCCCAGCTCTGGCCTTCGTCTTCTGTGCGAAACATACGACCGCGCAAACCACCGAGGACCACGGCTCCGCTATTAGAGGCTGCGCTGGCAAAGAAGCTACCTTCCCAGGGGACTGTTTCGACCAGCGTCGCCGTTTTGGCTTCGACATCACCAATCATAAACAAACCTGCTTCGCCGCTAAGGAAAAAGCGCTTTTCGCCTGCAAGCGGAGCAAAGTCAAAAACATGATAGAAAGAATCATTTTCGGTTGTTTCCAAGACGTGAATCCAGTTTTCACCACCGTCTTCTGTCTTCATAATCATGCCGTAAGCGCCAAAGGCATGGCCATGGCTTGGGCTATGGAAAAAGACCCTGAACAACGGCTTATCCGCCCCCTGGTCTACAGCAAACTGCATCTCCTCTACCAGGTAAGGAAAGTCCTCATTGTCGGGATTTTTCTCGGCAAGGTCAGAGTAGTAGACCAGCCCCTCCGAACCATAGCGTAAACCGTCATATTGCTTTGACCAGCTTTTACCGCCATCGCTTGAGTGCAGAATAATGCCCTCATGCCCGACAGCCCATCCAAGCTCAGGTGTGGGAAAGTGTATGTCGAGAATACTGCTTCTGACCGGAACGTCGGCCTGCTGCCAATTCATTCCATCCTCAGAGATCAGAATGTGACCGCGATGCCCAGTGGCGTAGAAGCGACCATGAAACTCTCTAATCGTGTAAATCAGCGACTCGCTTGCCAGTTCACTCTTGCTTGCCGGAAGTTCGAGCACGTCATAAGTCTTGGCGTATGTCGTCGCTGCGACTGGAGCCAGCAACCCTGCAAGCACGATACCGATTAGTGCGCGTCTCATTCCCATGGACTTACTTCCCGTTTTATCCAATAAATTAAAACCAAAAAAGGGGCGCTGCCGAAACAACGCCCCCTGTATCAGGCCGCCCTAGCGTACACCGCCGCGGGCCATTCCTTTAGGGCTGAACCAGCTATCTTTCTGGTCAACACCGTTTTTAAATCCACCGGGCGATGGTTTGGTATTCAGGTTGTATATCCCCTGAACCAGGTCATAGGCACCGTAGGCGAAATGATAGTTGGACTTGATGTCATATAAGTTCGCTCCGTAAGCGAACTGAACGCGCCACATGTTGCCCTGGCCGTCATAGTTCTCCGCAGCCAAACCTGCCCAGCTATCCTCATCGATGTAAAAACGACGCTTGCTGTAAAGATGGCGATTACCCTCTTTCAGCGTCGCTTCAATAATCCACATGCGATGCTTTTCCCAACGCACTACCTCGGGGTCAATGAACTTCTCCCCCAACGTGTCCTTAAGTTCGCGCTGAAACACAAAGTCATAAGAAGAGTAAGGAACAATCATTTCCTTCTTACCGACCAGCTTCCAGTCGAAGCGCTCTGGGGAACCGTTGATGATAAACGAATCATCGTAGGTAGAGGTTCCCGCAACACCGGGGTTTGGCGTATCGAAGTTTACGGCTGGCGCCAAACGAACACGACGCTGTCCTGTCAGGTACTGCCAGGCCTTACGACCCTTACCTTGGGTAAAGTCAGCTCCGGGCTCGTGCACCAGCAGAATTTCTCCAGCGCGTCGGGCAGGTGCCTTGTAGTTAATTCGCAGCTTCAACCAGGGAGTATCGTCCATGATGCTTTCTGGCGACTTATACATCGGCAACACATTGCCCATCAGGCCCGTGGTGGACAAGATTGGCTTACCATTAGAGCTCACATAATAAGTATCGTACTTAACCGTGTGGTCAGAGAGATAACGAGTCAGATGATTCCAAAGCACTTCCAGTCCGCTTTGGGGCAGCGGAAAAGGTACACCCGGGTAAGCGTTTGCAATTCGCTGTCCACCGTCTTCAAGGGTGGCGCCAGTGGCGTTTTTCGCGGTGTTGCTGTAGACCCATTCCGGTACGACAAAGTCGCGCTTGGTGGGATACACATTCATTTTAAAACCGTCGGCGCCCAGCTTTTCGAACATCGCTTTGGAGCCTTCAGTAAGTACCTCCGCGTATTCCTGGTAATTGCTGCCGTCAATCGTATACAGCGGCTCTTCGCCCGGATACGCATCTACGTAGTTATCAGACCCAGCAACGAAGTCTGCTGGAATGGGCGTACCCGCAGGATTCCAGGCGGGAATACTGCCGTCCGCATTCGGGCCAGCCTCGGCGCCCATTGGCGTGAGGTCCACACCCAAACGTGCCGCTTCCTCAGTGGAAACAGACGCAAGCGCAGTGGACGTCACTAAGCTGCTAAAACATAACGCAGCCAGAATTTTTTTGTACATCATCTTAAGATCCTCTTATACGATACATAAATCGTCATGCAAATAGACTAGACCAATCCTAGAAGGTTCGCTTGGCAGTAATGGAAACATTGTCACGATCGGTCAACAAACCGCCAATGCCTGCTGCGACCGGACCGAAGAAGGCGTTGTAACGCATATCTACAGTCCACTTCTGGTCAATGCTCAGTTCCAAGCCGAGGCTGCCGCTTCCGCGCTCCTCATCACCACCAAAAGTGAAGGGACTCTTTTCACCGTCAATCGTGTATGAAATCGAGGCGATCGCACTGAGATCCCAGCCGGGATAAACCTGGTACCAGGTTGGCTTGAATACGCCCCCGACGGTACTCACAACGCGGTCTTCATAAACGCGATAATCCAGCAGCGACACGTCTCCGCTCGCTCCCTCAGAGCAGCCTTCGGTGCACTTGTCTAACATCTGGAACGTGGCCTCGAAAATGTACGTACCGCCATCCCACAGTGGGCCACTACTCAGAAGGCCAATACCGTTGATAACGACCGACCAAACATCTCCGACCGGACCCAGGTAATTACTGGAGTCGTACTCGTCCCATTCCCCGGGCAGATAACTAAACGGCAGGTTCTCTTCAATCAAACCTACAAACCCTTCAGGTGCGCCATAAAAACGCTGGAAAGAGTTAGTCAGATCGGGAGCAAGGCCTGTATCCTGGCGCAAAACGATATCCGCACCAAAGCTGATGCCGCCAATTTCCTTGGCAAGTGAAATGGCATAAAGATCGATATCATCTTTGAACAGCCAACGGCTTTGCCCCAGTACAACGGTCCCTGTGTTGGGATCAATGTCTGGTGTATTTGGCGGGCAAGGCTCCAACAGCCCGACGGCACAGCCGCCATTCCAGGCTCCAAGTAATCCCGCTGCAAGCGGATCGCCTTGACCTGCCGCAAAATATGCGTATTGCCCTGTATCAAAACCCGCGTGCAGACCATGCAGGTTTTTATCCACATAATTCAGGTAGATAAAACTTGTCTCCAGCGACCACGCATCAACCCAATACTGGAGGTTAAACCCCCACTCATCGCTGTCAGCACGGTCTTTATTGCCTTCCAGGCCAACTCTTAGCGGATCTCCTGCTATAAAAGTTGCGAACTCTGTATCTTCTGTCAGGCCTTCCGCTGGGCTGAAATAAGTACCCGTCTCAGGCAGGCGATAACGCTCGTGCTCAAAGCTGTAATAAGCATTAAGGGTTAGATTGTCAGTGACCTGAAAAACTGTCGAAAGCTTGGCAGTAGGTCTGAATAGTTCCTTGGCTTCAGAGCCAGGTACCGAGAGAGCCTTCATAAAATCAACGGGAGCCATCGCACCGCCCACACCGGCGATCGCGCCTGTTGCCAGCAAGCTATTGCCCCAATAAATAGTGTGCCGTCCAGCACGCACACCAAGAGAAGTATCGCCGATGTACCAGTTACCAAATACGAAGGCATCTAAAATTTCGCCGCCAAGATAGTGAAGATCTTCGGCCGAATCTGAATATTTGCCCGGACTTACACTGGGGCTTGCCCAGGTTTGAATGCGTTCTGACGGGTGGTCTGAATCTTTATAAGCGTGGTCATACCACGCAGAACCGCTGATCCGGAACCCGAAATCATCCTTCCAAATCACGTCGAATTCAGACAGCACGTCCAAACGAGTGCTGATGATACCGAGATTGCTACGATCAACAGAGAGGTCGGCATCATCCGCAAGACCAGCACCAACGGCGGAGTTTCCTCTACCGCCTTCATAAACATTTTTGTTCTGCTTTTCCACCCGAGACATCACGTTGGCTTTTACCGTGTTGTCCCAGCGAATTTCCCAATCATCCGATGTGTCAAACTGAAAAGCGTATGCTTGCGTACTGATGGCGGCGAGGACCGACATTGCTAGCAGCTTCTTCTTCATAGTACTTCCCTCTACGAGTATTAATAGGTGCTTAATGCATATTGCGGCTTTACCGCTATCGTCATATTCCATTTCAATGTGCAAGCCGATTGCCCCCAGACGTGGATTCACGCCCTTGGAGCACGGGATCTTTTATGCAATCTCTATCTTCTTCTGGCCAGTGTGTCCGTTCACTATATTGTGACGCCCCCAACTGCCGCTTCATGACTGCGAACGCAGTCTGCAACAAACGAGAACTATCGCCCTAGCGACGACCTTTCAACTCAAATTTATCCAGCCATTACCACGGGCAGCCTGGTCGCACATGTCCCTATTTCCCGTGGCGGCGGATATTACAACAGCTTAGCACTAATCGGGATATTGATATGGGACATGATTTTGTGATTTTAGGCCATATTTGACCCACAAGGCAGCCCCCCCGCGACGGAGAGCGTTAAGCTGGAGGCTTATTTGCAAACCGAGAGTCTCGCTAGGCGGCCAAACAGGGTGTTAATCCCTGGACTGGGCCAGCCGCCCTGCCTGCCTGGCGGTGATATGGCCCTCTTGATAAAGCCAGCGAATCGAGTCTGCCATAGTTTCTTCGAGTGGGCGGAACTCAAAGTCCAGCTCGTTTTCAATGCGTGAGTTATCGAGTTGGACCCATTGAGTGGCGTAATTGAGCCCCTCCCGGGTAACGGGCAATTCCAACTTTAAAACAGGTGCCAAGGTATCGGCCAGGCTACCAGCAGCCCGCATGAGGCCCCCGCTGATCGGTAGCTGAATAATCTTGCGACCGGTCAATGCCTCTAGCTCAGGCCCAAGCTTTTTCCAGCTCAGATAATGCCCGCCCAGCACATAGCGATTGGAAGGAACCTCGTATTGCAGAATGTGTAAATGTGCTCGCGCAATGTCACGGGCATCAACATACTGATTGCCGCTCGACATCAGCGGAACAAATTTGCTCAGGTAAGTTTGCAGACCAATATGGGCTTCTGTCATCTCCGGGGCATCTGGCCCCATCACCGATGCTGGATAAGTAATGAACACCGGATGCCCCTGGGCCTGCAACGAGCGGGCGTATTCTTCACAAGCGACCTTGGAGCGGCCATAACCTCTGGGACTGGGGCCCGGCGGTGAGTCCTCGTTGAGCACGCTAGCTGCGGGATCATAAATAGCAGTCACGCTAGACACATGGATAATAGTTTGCATGCCCATCTCAGCGGCCTCACCCAAGACATTATGCGCGCCTTGCAGATTGGTCCGATAAACGCGCTCGGCATCAGCAGCATGGGTGGATACCAGCGCTGCCACATGCACTACGCCATCGCAGCCCTCGAGGGCCTGCCGCACAGAAGCTGCGTCACCTATATCGCCAACGGTGTGATGCTGAATCACCCCCGGCCCGTACATACGCTCCATTTTATCTATACTACGAACCAGAAGACTCACCTCCAGTCCCGCGTCCAACAACGCCATTACTGTGTGGTAACCGATAAACCCGGTCCCACCTGTTACCATTACTCGCACATTACCTCCTTAGGCTATAAGGGCTTGGCCGCCGTCTAAACCGATGCTCTGCCCGTTCACGTAGGATGATCCTTTACTGCATAACAGGGCCACAAATCGCCCGATATCGTCCTCGCAGTCACCTACCCTTTGTTGCGGGATACTCTGGATAAACTCAGCTGCTTCTTCCGGCTTGTTTTCTATCCACCAGGCGAGTCCAGGAGACTTGGCGTGGGGCAAAATAACATTGGTACGAATGCCGTCAGCGCCCCACTCACAGGCCGCAGCCCTGGTTAACGACCGAATCGACTCTTTGGTAGCGGCATAGGCTCCGTAGCCTGTCATATCCCAGCGTTTGCCAGCGGAACTGCCAAGATTAACGATCGAACCATCGCCCTTCAAATGAGGGTAGCAGAGCTTCATCATCCGCAGAGTCGCCAAAGGGCCCGACTCAAAACCGGCGGTAAACGCTTCATCACTCACCTGCTCCAGCGTCCCAAGCGGCACTTCCTGGGCATTATTCACCAGAATCTGCAATCCTCCAAAATGAGCCACCACAGACTCTACACATTGGGTCAGGGAATCCAGAGACTTTACCTGACACTCTATTGCCACCGCATCACCGCCGCGTTCAATAATTTGTTCACACGTAGACTCCAACTTTGACAGGGTTCTTCCAGTGACAGCAACCCGTGCTCCCTCTGCTGCCAATGCCAGGGCAATACCTTGTCCTACCCCCTGCCCCGCCCCAGTGACCAGCGCCACTTTTCCTTGCAACAACATTTAACGCCTCCTGATTGCTGAATATCGAGGGACCATTATGATCGAACGTACTGTTTAGTCTGAAGCGGAAGCGGCCAGATTAACTGGCTTTTCAGTTCAGCTGAGATCCTGGGCAAGCGCCTGGATTTTTTCCCGGTAGGTTCGAGGCGTCTCACCCGTCCAATTCTTGAAAGACCGCACAAAAGAACTGGGCTCTGTAAAGCCAAGGTAGTCCGACAAGTCAGCTACTTTCGAATCTTCGTTAAGCAACTTGTCTATCGCCACCTGACACCGAACCTCATCTTTAAGCTGCTGATAACTGGTGGACTCGCCCTGCAACCTCCGTCGCAGGCTGGACTCAGACATGTGCAGTTGTGCGGCAATATCAGAGAACGAAGGCAGCCCCACTGCAAGGTCAATAGTAATTAGTGATTTGATGGCTGCACTGGTGCTGGCGGGCTTTCGCTCGATCAAGATTAATTGATAGATTGCGTTTTCGAGAAACTCCCGCAAGGAGTCGGCAGTATGAACAATACGACGCTCCAACTGCTCAGCAGAAAAAGAGAAATTAGTATCCGGCGCATCAAACAAGACCTTGCTATGAAAATTCGCACTGAGACTTTCGTGATAAGCACTATTGAGAAAGGGTGCTGAGATATTGGCCTGCTCTATCGCCAGCGACTCACCTACCAACCAGCCACAGAGTGCATGCCAAATCAACAGCCCAGACGCCTTTGCCACGGTATCCTGATAATCAGCCCTGTCCCAGTTATCAGGCACTAGAGCTGCGCCGCGTTCAGTGAAGCGAATGTGATAGCCCAGGATCGCGGTATCGCCCTCAACATCCAGACAAACCCGATGGCCTATCATTGGGTACACCATCTTTTCATAGCGCGCAGCAAGCACCAGTGCATCGCCCAGGGTACGCGCACCTATCATGCAATGGCACATAAGTTCGAAGGCTTCACTGCCGACTCCCGCAGCCCATGGCAGGGGTTGCTTGAGAGTCTGCATCTCCACGACCGCTTCTTTGTAAAGCCTGGAATAGTGCTGCCCGGGAATGGTCTCGGCCTCGTCGAGTTTCAAAATGCGCTGGCGTGAAAGCCTGGCCCTCGCAGCAATGGCATCGACATCGAGTTCCAGTCGTTTCAAATAATCAAAAAGACGATGGAACTTGCGGGCAGAAACGCTAACTTCATTCATAGAGGCTTCGGTAGATAATGTTTATAAATGTGACCTAAGTGGCCCTACCCTGAGATATCCGTAAGCCTATCATAAGCAGATTATGGAACAACAACAGGTTGAGTACTGGTGTCAGGAGCAACGAGAGAGCATCTCAAACACGAGGCGTTGGTGAGTGGCCTGTCCAATGCACTATTTAACGGCATCATCGCATGGTTCCTGATTCGATCAGGTCCGGCCCTGCAGTGGGGTGGAGAGCACAGCTTCGCCATTGATGTCACTGCCACAGCACTACTTCTCCCGCTTATTGTCGCGCTAATTGTCATTCCCTTACAGCGCTCTAAACAAAAGAAAGGGAAACTGCAGACCATGAGCCTTGGGCCTGAATCACCCATCCAGCGCTTGGCTAATCTTTTGCCCTACTCCACCGGCAAGAGTGCCATTGTGTTTGGACTCGTGGGCATGTTGGTGATTGCGCCGACGACTCTCCTTGGCTTCTACCTGCTAGGTGTCACCGAGATTGCGCCACTGCACTATGCCATTTTCAAAGGCTTGTGGGCTGGCTCTATGGCTGCTGTACTGGTATTACCAATGGTGCTGGTCGCACTTCGAAAAACAGGCAAGGAACTGGCCTGATGCAATGTATCCGGGGATAAGAAATGGGATTACTTGACGATAAGGTAGGTGTAGTCACCGGCGCAGGCCAGGGCATCGGGCGCGCCATTGCTATGCGCTGTGCTGCAGAAGGCGCGAAAATCATGGTCGCCGATTTCAACAGGGATATGGGCGAGGAAACGGTTAACCTGATCCAGCAAGCAGGTGGAGATGCCGCTTTTGCTTTCGGCGACGTCAGTGACGAAGAGTCAGTGAAATCTATGATCGACTCGGTTATCAAGAACTATGGCCGTCTGGACATTGCCTGCAACAGTGCAGCACTTAGCCGCGGTGCAGGCCCTATTCACGAGTATACGCGAGAGGTTTTTGACCAAACCCTGCAAATGTGTCTGACCAATACCTGGCTGTGCATGAAATATGAAATTCCACAGATGCTTGCTCAGGGCGGCGGCGCTATAGTTAACATTTCTTCCAATGCGTCACTTCGTGGGCAGGCTTACAACACCGCCTATGCAGCAGCGAAAAGCGGCGTCAATTTACTGACAAAAAGCTCCGCTGCTGAATACGGTGGCCAGGGCATTCGCATCAATGCTGTGTCGCCAGGCGTGATCCGAACGCCGGGCGTGGAGAAATATTTTGAAGATCAGCCTGACATGGCACAAGGGCTAAAACGCGCAGCGGTAATGAATCGCCTGGGAGAGCCTGAGGAAATTGCCGAAGCGGTTGTGTTCCTGTGTAGCGATCGCGCCTCATTTATCACCGGTCAACTACTCTCTGTTGACGGCGGCGGCGCCGTTAAGTAAGCGGATTCAGTTCTTAGAGACCAACCATTGGGGAGCCAAATGCTCGATTTGGCTGCGAATACCCTCGCGCCAATCCATCCTAGTTGGGCCTATCAACGCGTGCATTTTTTCTGTATCGATAGCAAGACTGCCGAAAGCCTTGGGGTTCGCTGCAAATATCGCTTCAAAGCCTGTCAGCTCTCCAATGTGAGCGCACCACTGTTCAATACTGACCCGCTCTGAGCCACCAAAATTAAGCGTCGTAACTTCCTTACTCGCCGCTCCCAACAGGTAGGGTATTTTCTCGATATAGTCTGCAACATGCAGCGGATTGTAATAATTCGGTTGGTCTGGATGCAGCTCGATAGGTATACCCTGCTGCATCATTAGCATATGAAAGTACATCCAGCCGCCATTGTCTCCATAGGGTACGCTAAGCCTGGCGATGGTGGTTGGAATGCCGTACTGGTGCGCTGTAAAGCGGCATACAGTTTCCGCCGCTATTTTGGAGATACTGTAGGTGGGAAACATGACTCGATGGTTGTCACCCAAAGGCGCATTTTCTGTGCGCGGCTCCTGCCCTGCATACTCATAAACTGCAGTCGATGAAAAATGAACAAACGCGCGCACGTGACTGCACCGAACCATGAGGTGGCCCAGCCCCTCGGCATTAGCTGCTAAGTCATAATCAAAGTCACCACTTTTTACTACCGCAAAATTGAGCACATATTCGATGTCAGCCGGAATAGCTTGCAAGGTTTCGGGCTTCGCTAGGTCAGCCTGTATCACCGTAGCACCCAGTGCCTGGATCTTTTCTTGATCCGCTGGCTTGGAAAAGCGCGCCAATGCATAGACATCTGCAATAGCGGCAAAGTGTTCTACCACTGGCAGCGCCACCTGGCCAGTGGGCCCGGTGATTAATAATTTACTTCCGGCCAGATCAACGGGTTTTACCGGCACCTGCGGCTCCTTCTGTCTTTAAAGTTTTGGGTAGCTGGTATATCCATCTGCGCCCGGAGTGTAAAGCGTCCCCGGATCAAGTCGCGCTAGTTTGGCCCCGGACGCCCAGCGAATCGGTAAATCTGGATTAGCGATAAATGCCCGGCCAAACGACACCGCACTGAGGCCTCCGTCTGCAATCGCTTGCGTCGCCTCATCGAAACGATAACTATCATTGCCAATCAAACTGTCAGCAAAAAAGCGTTGCCCTAACGCGATATTGTCGATTCCTGCGGAGGGCATTCGAATCACATGGAGATAAGCCAGGCCCATAGCACTGGCTTGTTCGAGCAAGCAGGTGAAAGTCTCTTCTGGATTCTCGTCCTTGAGATCATTGAACGGGTTGCCCGGGCAAATTCGCATACCGACCTTCCCCGGCCCACCCACTGACGAAATAGCACTGAGTACTTCCAATACAAACCTGCAACGGTTGCCCACGCTGCCACCGTACTCATCCTCGCGTTGATTGCTGCCAGTGGACAAAAACTGTGCTGGCAGGTAGCCACTGGTACAGTGCAGTTCAACACCATCGAAACCGGCGTCATAGGCGTTCTGGGTCGCCCTGCGATAGCCCTCTGCAACACCTGTAATTTCTTCAATGGTCAGGGCTCTTGGAGTGTCTAGTGCCTGCATACCTGCCTGGTCGGTATAAATCTCGCCTCTCGCGGCAATGGCCGAAGGGGCTACAGTCTCTGCACCATCAGGTTTGTTCAGTCGATTCGACACCCGACCAACATGCATAAGCTGCGCGACAATCGTACCGCCCTCGTCGTGAACTGCGTCAGTGACCTTGCGCCAGGCGGCCACCTGCTTTGACGTATACAAACCCGGCGTACGACAGTAGCCCAATCCATCAGCGTTAGGGGCTATCCCCTCGGATACAATCAGACCAGCTCCGGCTCGCTGGCGATAATATTCCACCATTAACTCATTGGGCGTCGCATCGACACTGGATCGACTGCGGGTCATTGGCGCCATCACGATCCTATTGCGCAAACGCAGATCGCCCAACGCTAAAGGTGTAAACAAATCCATACCAGCCTCCTAACGTACCCTGATTTTTGGTTCGCCAGCATTACGGCGCATTGTATTAAGAAATTGATCCAGCGGAGCCGGTGATGCAACCTCCGGTTCATCCAAGCCCGGCGGATTGTTCCAGAAGTCCTGCCAACTGGGCCAAAGATCATGATACGCCCCGGCATAGGGCTCCCGATCAGGCCAGCGCATCTTGTTGTCACCCACCGGTGGTTTATTGATATCGGTTGCATACCAATAGCAAGGCAGCCGGCGGCGAAAATACCAACGCTCGTCTATACGTTCGTAGTTGTCCCAGTAAAGCATCTGCATAATGACCCATTCAGCGCCGCCATCAGACCGAGCAGTCTCGTGTTCATTCTTGCTGTAAACCACGCCATGGGCATGATCTACGTCATCAAACTCAATGACATGATTACCGATATGGTGAGAGGTTCCGGTGAACTGGAGCCTGAGGGTGTCATCAAGCCAATGTTTCAAATAGGCTCTGCCCACCTTGTCCCTGCTGACCCTGATATCCTCCGCGAACAAGTTGACGTGAGAATCCAGGTCGCGCATGTCCAGCGACAGCGAATACTTGGCGGCCAGTTGTCGAATTTCGTCCAAGGACTCCAAGCGATCCAGCCGCGCCAAAATATCTTCGTCAGCCATGAGTTTTATTTCCCCTGTTTGCCAATACCACAGCTTAGTTTTGCTTCTGCCTGCGAGCAACAACCAGATCAACCGATTTCGATGGCATTAAAGGCCACCGGGAATATAGTCCGGACCGGTATAGATAATATGATATAAATCTCTCATGCAAATTCAATACATTCCCACCGCTGATAAAGTTTCTGTCCCCATCTACTGGTTTTGTGCACAAAACCCCCGGGCGACTTTATTGCTGCAACCGGCGCTGGGGATACAAGCAAAACTGTATTGTAAGTTGGCCGAGGGGCTCGCCGAGCAAGGCTGCGCCACGGCCATTCTGGAACAGCGAGGTCACGGGCTCAGTAGTTTCAGGCCAGGTTACAAAAGCAACTATTCGTTCAACGAAACCCTGGATTGTGATATTCCCGCCGCCATGAACTGGCTTGCCGCTGAGGTTCCCGGTGTCCCATGCTTGCTTGGTGGGCACAGCCTTGGTGGGCATTTATCCACCATCTACGCTGGCATGCATCCACAAGAGATTCATGGCGTGGTTCACCTGGCCTGTGCATTCCCTTACATCAACGACTATGCCGGCCGCCAACAGCGCATGCTGCAACTACTGTGTGGTTTAATTCCTCTTTTTTCAGTCGCGCCCGGATTCTATCCCGGGCACCTGCTGGGGTTTGGCGAAAGAGAATCCCTGGGCATGATGAACCAGTGGCGACAGTGGGCGAAAACAGGAAACTTTGACTTTGACTGGCGCCGGGGCCTAGCTGCGGCGGTGAATAACTTCAAGGGACCCGTGCTGTCTATCGGCTTTGAGGATGATAACTTCTGCACCGACAGCGCAGTCGATCGCGCCCTGGCACCCTACACCCAATCAACAATTCATAGAGTCACCCTGGGCGAACAAGAACAGGGAAGTTACCTGGGCCATAGCAGGTGGGCAAGGTCTCCTCACGGAGTTGTCAGCAGTATCACCCAGTGGTTGGAAGCGGTCTTGACCGGCCCATCAAAATGGAAAAACGATAGGCAGTAAAACAATGACCACTGCGGAATAAACGATGGATAAAGGCAGCCCGGCCCGGAAGTAATCCTTCAGCTCATAGCGACCCAGGTTTTGCACCATCAGGTTGGTGGTGTAGCCATAGGGAGTGAGAAAGCTTGCACTCGCCCCAAAAGCCACCGTCATGACAAACGGCATATAGGACAATCCATAGCTCTCCGCCAAGCCAAAGGCGATGGGGAATACCAGTGCCGCTGCAGCGTTGTTGGTCATTGTTTCTGTCAGCAACAAGGTGCCAAAATAGATGCCGGCCAAGGCTGCATATGGCCCCAGCGGAGCCAAGTGGTCGTGCAGAAAATTAGCCAGTATCTCAACCAGGCCAGCGTTGGTCAGCGCCTGGGATAAGGTTAATGCAGACGCGATAATAAGCCAGAGCTCGAATGGAAACCTGCGCCGTAATTCAGATCCTCGAACCACGCCCAGAACCAACATGCTGACAAGTAGAAACGCCATTCCCTTGATGAGTGGAACCGCTCCGGTCGTTGCCAGGGCGATAACGACTAGCAGCGTGGCTGTAACCAGGTAGTTCTGAATCGGCGTGGTTTTCGCTCCTCCAACGGAATCATCAACAACTACAAAATTCTTGTCCAGGTTTTTACGCTCATTGAAATCCGGACCAACAGCCAGCATCATGCTGTCGCCTGCTTGAATAGTAATGTTACCTAGCTTTCCGGACAGCCGCTTGCCGCCCCGGCGCATGCCCACTACAGCGGCATCGAACAGCGAGCGGAAGCCGCTGTCCTTGACCGTCTTACCCTCGATGGATGCATTGGGCATGACGATAACTTCCATCATATTCTCGCGCAGCAAGCCCTCTTCCACCGCAAACAATTGCAGACCGTTAAATCGTTCCAGCGCATTTAAATGCTTGATGTCTCCTGAAAATATCAGCTTGTCGCCTGCTTCGATGTATTCGTGTGGTGCCACTGGGGAGATCAGATAATCATCACGTACAATTTCGACGAGGAACAGGTCATCCATATCGCGCAAGCGGTTTTCCATGATGCTCTTGCCCACCAGCGGTGAATCCGTGGCCACTTCAGCTTCAATGAGGTATTCGTTGATATCTATTGAGTCGTCTTGAGATGCTGGCAGAAGCCTTGCGCTCAGTAACATGACCACCAACCCCAGAACAGTGACAGAGGCACCCACTACAAAGAAGTCAAAGAAGGCCAAACCTTGTCCGGTAACATCCTCCAGAAAGCTGCTGACGATCAGGTTGGTCGATGTACCGATCAGGGTCATGGTGCCCCCAAGAATGGCGGCGTAAGACAAGGGGATGAGCAACTTTGACGCGGGGTGGTGTTTGTTACTGCGCACCGTATGCGCAAGCGTTGCCACTACTGCAGTGTTATTAACAAACGCAGAGAAAAACGCCGTGACAACTCCCAGTCGCAGCAGGCTCGCCGAATAACCTGATGTAATCAGCTTTCCTGACAAGCGCGACAGCCAGGACAACTTCTCCAGTCCTACTGACACCAGCAGCAACAATATCAGGGTCATAAGCCCGCTATTGGAGGCCTTCGCCAACACATCGGCAGTATCGACAAATCCCAAAAAGTAGGCCGCAAGCGTGGTGCAGGTAAACACCCATACCGCAGGCCAATCGGTAAATATAAGGCTGGCCAGAAGGCACAGAAACAAACCGGTAATCAACAGCTGATCAATCATTGAGCGATTCAAATTCCCACAGAGAGAACGCCTAGCATACTGGGTTGTGGCCCACTGGGACAACCGGAGATCATCACAGTCTGATCAGACAAACCATCGCCTCCTATCCCAACGGCGCACTGGAATTCGCTGTCCCCGCGAGGATAATAAGACTCGAACGATTAGAATTCGCCCAGTTGGAGTGCTCTGTTGAATATTTCCCCCAAAGCTTTATCCCCCGTATCGCTGGGTGCGCTGTCACTGGCGAACCGCATCGCCATGGCCCCCATGACCCGGGGCCGAGCCCCAGAGCGCATTCCTAACGACAACATGCTGAATTATTATGCTCAAAGAGCAGGCGCTGGGCTGATCATCAGTGAGGCCACCCAAATTTCACAGCAAGGCACGGGGTCTGTCGCGACTCCCGGAATTGAAACCCCGGAGCAAATCGCCGGATGGAGAAAAGTCACGGATGCGGTGCATGCGGCGGGTGGCAAAATTATTTGCCAGATTTGGCATGTAGGTCGAGTGTCGCACGCCTGTTTTCAGGATCAGGGACAGCCTCCTGTGTCCTCTTCCGCTGTCGCCGGGCAAGTAAACACTTTCACTGCCGATGGCTTCGTGCCATGCACCCCGCCGCGAGCACTGCAAGTAGAAGAAATACCGGCAGTGGTGCAGCAATACAGGCAAGGAGCTATTCACGCTATGGAAGCAGGCTTTGACGGCGTACAAATCCATGCCGCAAACGGCTATCTAATAGACCAATTCTTGCGAGATGGCGTCAATCAAAGGACCGATAACTACGGTGGAAGCATTGAAAACCGTGCTCGTTTTTTGCTTCAGGTAACAGATTCTGTTTGCGCTGCCGTTGGCGCAAACCGCACCTCCGTGAGGCTGTCTCCGTTCACTGTGACCTGGGACTGCACAGACAGCGATCCAAGGTCCATTTTCAGCCACGCTATCAGGGAGCTGGACAAAAGGCGCCTGGCCTTTCTGGAAGTTGTTGAGCGGGGGTTTGACTCGATTGCCGTTAGTAACAGCACTGACGCTGAACCCGGTATCTTTTGCCCCGCCGACATACGCAAGCTCTACAGCGGCAAGCTAATGGTCAATGGCGGTTACGACCAACAATCCGCTGAAGCGGCACTCGCCAGCGGCCATGCTGATGCTGTCTCTCTGGGACGCCCGTTTATCTCAACGCCCGATGTGGTCGAACGTTATCAGGCGGGAGTGGAACTCAACGTTCAATTGAACCCCACCACATGGTATGGCGGCGACGGCGAAGGCTACTGCGATACAGCCTCTATGGAGCCTTGAGCCCTCGTGTTGCAGCCTTTTCTCTGCCCTCTACAGGCAAAAAATACCTGGTTAAAACCAGCAATTGAAATTGCCAGATGTTGATAGCGCATGCTAGTTTTGATGACACATTTGTCCGATCGATAACGCAAAAACAAGGTGTTGCCGCAAAGGACAGCCACATTAAATCAAGACTGAAATAATAGGGATGAGCTGGCATGCATTTTTTTGCGGCAGGCAAGCCGTATCACCGGCGGTGCCGGTAGTTTGAGCATTTCCGCGCGATTCAGCCTGTTAATAGCGTTGGCCATTGTACTCATGGGCATCGTATCCGGGCTGACGACAGCGTCTCGGGATTACAGTACTCAGTTGTCTGTGGTCACCGGTCGTGTGGAATCAGAGTTACTGAGCCATCCGGATCTTCAATTCGCTATCTACGGTGCCGACACTCAGCGCTTGAAAACACGACTGGACGAGTTTCTCAGGGAAGATTCCAGCGCCTCCGCCCAGGCCTATAATGGCCAAGGCAAGATGTTAGTCTCGGCACAGCGCCCTGGCGCAACTGCCTTTACGCCAGCTGCTTTCAACCTGATCAGACGTTCCCTGTTACCAGGGGACACTGGCTTACTCTCCTTCGACAGTTCTACCGGGACACCACAGGAAACAGGCTTTAGTAGCGCATTGTTCGATCCAGACGCGCCCATTTACCAAACCTTGCCAGTGTTCACCGAGGTGAATACCGGCAAAACAGGACTCAGTGCTACCGATTTCGCCATTGCGATGACAATGAAGCCGAGTTCTTCCAGCCAGCGCGTCATTGGCTACTTGCAGGTACTTTGGGATCCCTCTGTTCTGCGTTCCAAGGCAATCGCAGCTGGCACCCGAGTGCTGATGATCAACATTGTATTTGCACTCATGTGCGGGGCGATCGCATGGGCGTTTACATATCGAGTCACCCGCCCGTTGCGTGAGCTTGCAAATATCGCTGACTCGGTGGCGTCCGGGCAGATCAAGGAGCCGATTAAAGTCCAGGGCAGCGGCGAGATCCAAGAAATTGCGCGGCTCTTCAACAGTGTCATTGAAGGGTTAAGCGACTCAAAGAAGGTTCATGAAGTAGATAAGCGACTACTCAGCCTGAAGGTCGAAGAGCGAAGCTCGCAATTGTCTGAGCGTAATGTGGAACTGAACAAAGTCGTTGAGGAAGCCAACGAGGCAAAGAATCGAGCTCATCACCTCGCTAACTACGATAACCTGACCTCACTTCCCAACCGTCGCCTGCTAACCGAACAGCTGGATTTGCTGCTAAAACTGAACCAGCGGAATGGCCATACCCTGGCCTTGCTGTTTATCGACCTGGACGATTTCAAGCGAGTTAACGACTCTCTGGGTATTGGTGCTGGCGACCAACTGCTTGTTGAGGTGGCCAGGCGCTTGTCTCACGCGGTTCGCGACAGTGATTCGGTCGGCCGCTATGCCAGTAGCAATACCGAGATCGATGTAGCGCGATTGGGAGGAGACGAATTTACTGTCATCCTCAACCAGCTGGACACCGCTGGGTCGGCGCAACTGGTGGCCCAGCGTCTGGTGCAAAAACTCACCGCCCCACTCGCTATCGAGGGTCGCGATTTGGTCCTCCACCCCAGCCTGGGAATTGCAATAGCACCCAATGATGGCAAGGATGTGGAGAGCTTGTTGAAAGCCGCGAGTATCGCCAAATTTCACGCCAAACAAACCGACGGCGCGCGAATTGGAATCTATCAAAGCAACATGGCACAGGAAGGCGAAGACCGCCTTCGCCTCGAGTCCGACCTGCGCAAGGCAGTAAAGAGCAATGCGCTCAGCCTGCACTACCAACCCCAGATCGATACCCATTCGGGCTCGGTTCTGGGTGCCGAGGCTTTACTGCGTTGGGAGCATCCGGAACTGGGCTCGATTCCGCCCGAAAAACTGATCACCCTGGCCGAAGATATAGGCTTGATGGGGCAACTTGGCGATTGGGTTTTGGTACAGGCCTGCCAACAACTTCGCAGCTTTGAAGATGAGGGCATAAAGCTGGCGAAGGTTGCCATTAACGTTTCCGCTGAGCAATTCACCCCTACCTTCATCCAACGCGTGGGGGTGGTCATTGACGAGACCGGTATCGACCCCCGTCAATTAGAGCTCGGTCTCACTGAGGCAGTCATGTCCAGCAACGACCCCGAAACGATCGCTTCCTTAGCGCTGCTTAAAGCAAGTGGAGTTTATCTTTCTGTCGATGACTTTGGCACCGGCTACTCACCGATTAACTACCTGGCCCAGTACCCCCTGGACGAAATCAAGATAGATCGCAGTTTTCTTATCGACGCCGAGAAATCAGACAATGGTGCAAATCTTGTGATCGCGATCATCGCCATGGCAAAAAGCATGGAGCTACGTGTGCTGGCGTCTGGCGTCGAAACGGAGTCACAGTTTCACTTTCTCACCCGTAACGGTGCCAGCCTGATTCAGGGCTATCTGTTCAGCAAACCGGTTCCAGCCGAGGAACTCAAGCCCATGCTCGCGCCCTGGCACTTTGTGGATCGCGTGCAAAAACTGGCTGACTCAGCGCCTTGATCTACCGGGGTATCATTACTCTAGAGTCTCAGTTCCCGTAAGTAACAGAGAAAGCCTCTACAAAGTCATCCAGCCTGTCTGCAGGCAAGTCGTTAATGCCTGCGGCGGCAGCTCTGCCGCCCCCGGTCGGAAACTGCATACAAAGCTGGGCAGCGCCCTGTTTGTTATTAAGTGGTGCTCGCACGCTGACCAGGTAGCCGCCGTCGGTTTTACAGGTCAGTACCGCGTGAGCACGATCGGGATTGGCAATAGCAAGGTCATTACTGTAAACACCGCTCACACGACGTGCCCAGGCCTCATTCGGCAACTGGAAAACCGCTGTACTCGTTCCTTCGTGGCTGGGCTGTAAGCCCTGTGCCATCGCCATGTCAGAGGCATAGCCTTCACTCAACCGAGCAAAGTCCGGCGAAGCGCTAACGAATTCCAGGGCGCTGGGAGCCGCATACAGCCGCTGATAAAGATCTTCGGGATCAAAGTGTAAATCCTCTATCGAAGGACCGTAACCGTTGTAATTAATACACACGCCCAGCTGCTCCAGGCTGTCCAGATCCGAGGCTGAAACATTCAGATTTTTAGCCAGGGTACGAGCCGTCTCTTTCAGGTTATCGCCAAAACTGCCTGTGACCGCCCAATCCAGATGAGAGCCTTGCAGATAGCCATTGACCAGCGCCGCTGTGCACACGTCCGGAGCCTCGTTGATGATAGTTTCCAGCCCCGGATGCTGCGGTATCTCTCCAGGAAAATGGTGATCCACGTAAAACACTGAGGCGCCGGCTGTGAGCGCCTTTTCCAGGCCTGATTTATTCTTATCCATGGAGACGTCAAGAACAGTTAGCTTGTCCCCGCGTTCCGCGTGGATCTTGCCCATAAGATTAATGTCGCGCTTGACACCGGTTACCAGGGTTGAATCCCGAGGTTCCGCCTTACGTAACTGTAGTAATGCGCAAATACCATCGGCATCGCCATTAAAAATGTCGTAGTCCATCGCCTATTTCCAGAGTGTGGCGGGATCCTCGCAGCGCGACCATCCCGCCAGAACTACTTATCAGCTATCCAACAGTTGATAATAATCAGAAAGGATCTTGGCTACCTCGGGACGCGAAAACTCGGGAGGTGGTGCAATCCCCTTACCCAGCATTTCTCGCACTGCCGTACCGGACAATAGTACAAAATCGTCTTTGGAGTGGTCAGGCGCATCACGCATCATCACTACCTTATTCAACTTTTTGCTATAGGCAGTGTGGTCTGCATTATATATTTGCAGTTCCAACGCACCCTCGGGCACTTCCTCTTCAAAGATTGTTTGTGCATCGAAGCCGCCATAGTAGTCGCCAACGCCAGCATGATCTCTACCGACAATCAGATGCGAACAACCGCAATTTTGACGAAATACCGCGTGCAGCACGGCTTCTCTGGGACCGGCATAGAGCATATCGAAGCCGTACCCGGTAATCATCACTGTGTTTTCGGGGAAATACACCTCAACCATTTTACGAATAGAGGCGTCGCGAACTTCAGCTGGAATATCTCCCGGCTTGAGCTTACCCAATAGCATGTGAATGAGAATGCCATCCGTGCCCAGATCTTCCATCGCCATCCGGCATAGCTCTTCATGAGCCCTGTGCATGGGGTTGCGCGTCTGGAAGGCGACAACCTTGTTCCATCCGTGCTCTGCGATTTCATTGCGAATCTCGACAGCGGTGCGGAAGGTGTCAGGAAAGTCTGCCTGGAAATAAGAGAAGTTCAAAACCTGAATCGAGCCAGAGAGCATAGTTTTACCCAGGCTCTTGAAGGTAGCTACGCCGGGATGATTCGGGTCCAGAGTGCGGAATATTTTTTCCGCCATGAAGTCGATCTGCTCTTCGGTGACCGACTCTACTGCATCCACGTCCATTATCGCCAACACCGGATTACCTTCGACATTGGGGTCGCGCAATGCAATGCGACTTCCTGCTTCGACACCGGCTTCACTGGTAAGATTGAGGACTGGCACTGGAAAGAACAGGCCCGAACTGGTGTGCATGTTTTCTGCCACCGCCATTGCGTCTGCCAGATTCATATAGCCGGTCAGTGGGTTAAAATAACCACCACCCAGCATTACCGCATTGGCTGCGGCCGCGGAGTTGAGCAAAATCGAGGGCAGGTTTTCCGCCTCTGCTTCTAAAGCGTGGCGCTGTTCACTATTGTCGACAAACAGTGGATTCAGTTCGTCAGATCCATGTGGCTTAATCATTGTACTCTCCAATCAGGCGTTGATAATGCCGCGCTCACGCAGCAGTGCGAGAATTTCCTGTACTTCCTCTGCCAACTCTTGCTGGTCGGAGTGCAAGTGAATCTCAGGCTTACCGGGTGCTTCGTAAGGGTCATCGATACCGGTGAAGTTCTTGATCTCTCCCGCACGGGCTTTTTTGTATAAGCCCTTGGGGTCGCGACTCTCAGCCGCCTCCAGCGAGCAATCGACGAAAATCTCGATAAACTCCATACCTGCCGCTTCGTGCAGTTCGCGCACCTGATCACGGTCAGCGCGATAGGGACTGATAAAACTGGAAAGCGCAATTACGCCGCTATCCACGAAGAGCTTGGACACTTCGCCGATCCGGCGGATGTTCTCTGTTCGGTCTTCAGCTGAAAAACCCAGATTCTTGTTGATACCCATCCGGACATTATCGCCGTCCAGGCGATAAGAAGTGACACCCATCTCGTGAAGGGTACCCTCGAGCTCTACCGCTACTGTACTTTTGCCTGAACCGGAAAGGCCGGTGAACCAGAGCGTTGCGCCCTTGTGGCCAAGGGTTTTCTCGCGGTGTTCACGGGTGATATCACCCTCGTGCCAGTGCACATTGGTGGCTTTTTGATCGGCCATAGCATTATTCCTTAAGTGATCGCAGGCGAACAGGTTGGACCGCATGCTGAAGTTATTATTGCGAACCGCAGGGTACGGCCATTGGAGCCATATGTAAAACAGGATATTATGGATGCCTCCATCGGTTTTTCCGATACATAAAGAGCCACAGATGAAATACACCTTGCGCCAATTACAGATTTTTCTGGAGGTTGCCCAGCAACAGAGCATTTCGCGGGCAGCCCAGAGCCTGCATATGTCGCAGTCGGCGGCGAGTGAAGCTTTACAGAACCTCGAGCATGCCTACGAAATTGCCCTCTTCGACCGGGCAAGTAACAAGTTGATACTCAATGCTGTCGGCCAAACGGTGCGTAAAGAGGCACAGTCACTGCTGGAGCATGCCCAAAGCTTCGAAGAAGTTCTGCAGTCTCACAAAGAACTTGGACACATCAAGGTAGGTGCCAGTTTCACCATAGGCAATCATCTGGCAACGCGCTACCTGGCAGGCTACCTGGGGCAATACCCTGGAGCAGACGTCACCCTGGACATTGCCAACACTCCCGAAATTGTTGCCCGAGTACTCAATTACGAGGTCGACATAGGAATGATTGAAGGCGAAATACAGCACAGGGAACTAGAACTCATTCCATGGCGCGATGATGAACTGGTGGTGTTCTGCGCCGCCAACCATCCGCTCGCATCCAAAAGCAGCCTATCTACTCGCGATATAAAGAGTGCCGCATGGATACTGCGGGAACCCGACTCAGGCGCCCGGCAGACGTTTGACAAAGCCATGGCCGGACTTTTGCCAGAACTCAATGTATTCATGGAGTTTAAACACAACGAGGCCATTAAAAACGCGGTGGAGTCTGGACTGGGAATCGGCTGTCTCTCGCGCATCGTGCTCCAGCGTAACTTCTCCAACGGGGACCTGGTACCGCTTACCCTGCCGCGGCGTGATATGCGGCGCACCTTTTACTTTGCCTTGCCACGCAAGCGCTTCGGTTTAGAGTCGGTTCGCTTTTGGATGGACACCTGCCGTTCAGTCGACGCCTAGCGACCACAGCCCCTTCGTATTAGACTTCTCGTATCGTCCCTAAAGGATTGCCAATGGCAGCCGCAGAGAACAACCACGCCAGGATTCCATCAAACGCAGGACCTGACATCTGACATGGGGCAGCGGAAAATAATCCATGTCGATGCAGACTCATTTTATGCGTCTGTCGAGATGCGCGAAGATCCCTCGCTTGCCGCCAGGCCGGTGGCGGTAGGCGGCAGTGCACAACGTCGTGGGGTTATCGCAACCTGCAACTATGAAGCCCGAAAATTCGGCGTGCGTTCGGCGATGCCCAGTAGCCGAGCCCTGCAACTATGTCCCGGTTTAATCATCCTGAGCGCGAGGTTCGACCTATATCGAGAGGTCTCCCAGCAATTTCACCAAATATTCAAAGACTACACCGACAAAATCGAGCCCTTGAGCCTGGATGAGGCCTACCTGGACGTCAGCGACTGTGAGCAGTTTCACGGCAGCGCTACCCTGATCGCACAAGACATTCGGCGCCGCATTAAGCAAGAACTGAACTTGACCGTCTCAGCCGGAGTGGCTCCAAATAAATTCCTAGCCAAAGTGGGTAGTGACTGGGACAAACCAGACGGCTGCTTCACTATTACGCCGGAAGACGTTGCCGAATTTGTCGTGGATCTTCCGGTGTCCAGAATCAATGGGGTCGGCGCTGTTACGGCTGCCAAGCTCGAAAAACTGGGCGCGACAACCTGCGGTGAACTGCAATCCATTCCGCTGGAAGTTCTGGTGAAGCGATTCGGAAAGTACGGTTCCAGGCTGGCTAAAGTGGCCCACGGCCTGGACGACAGAGACGTGCAAACCAGTCGCACGCGAAAGTCGATCTCGGTTGAAAACACCTATCATTCCGATATCGAACAACTGCAGCAGATGGATCAAGCCCTGACCCGTTTGCTGGACGAACTGGAAGGACGCTTTCATAAAATTGAGGAGCGTTATCGACCGCACAAGCGCTTCGTAAAAGTAAAGTTCGATAACTTTGAACAAACCACCATAGAAGAAATAATACCGGATAGCGGAGAGCATTGGCTCAATGAAAAGGCTTATCACGCTCTATTGCACAGTGCGTGGCAGCGAGGCAGTCGTCCTGTGAGACTTTTAGGCGCGGGGCTCCGTCTGGAACCCTTACATAAAGAAATGGAGATGCAACTCGTTCTGTTCTCGCAGTAGCTCATCGGTCTTGACCGGTATCGCGCACTTACCCACCAAGGCAAGCCAAGACAACGGAGCGGCGGTTGGGGTGTCGGCATCACTGCGCTGCGTGACAAGGGCCAATGATGGGACCATTGCCTGCCCATCTGACCCGAGCGTTCCTCGACCAGGAACTGATTATTTTGCCTGCACGAACAGCGACTACTTCGAAAAGACTGCATTCGAAAAGAGCGAAAACGCTATGGTCTATATTTACAGGCCAACTGCCACCAATCCGGCCAAAAAGCCGCCGCGAACCCAAGGATCGCAGCGACAAGTTGCAAACGGCTGCCAGTAAAGAATACTTCATCCGCTTTGGCGTTGAATTCACCACCGCCTCAATGAGCGTGTCCTGAGTACGCCCCTAACGTCGATCAAATTTAGTCGACAGCACGATGGCCGAGTCCGTATCTCGCACACCATCCATTTCTCCAATTCGGTCAAGCACGGAATCAAGTTCCGCCGGCGCATTGACCCGAATAATCGCCACCAGGTCAATTTTTCCCGACACCGTATAAAGGGCCTCCAGCTCTGACATACCCTCTAAAGCACTAGCCACCTGACTACCCAGGTGCGGATCTACCACCAGGTTGACATACGCCTGGAACGTGCGTGACTGGTAAGCATCGCCCAGTTTAAGCTTGTAACCGGCAATGATTCCACTTGCCTCCAGTTGGGCAAGGCGCTTTTGAACGGTGGTGCGCGACAGGTCCAACTCACGGGACAGCTCGCTAATGGTCTGTCTGGCATTAAGCTGTAAGGCTTTAATCAACCGTCGATCATTTCTGCTTAAATCCATAAATTCACCACTTTGATCATCACATTAATCATAGTGCCTACCATTTGAGCATATTAACCAGTTTTTGCAACTATTCGCTGGTCACGCTGGCACCCGATAATAGTGGAATAACAAACACAGGGTGATTGATATGACTGGCAGTGTCGCTACCGCTTTTGACAAACCTGAAACGGCCAACTTTTATCGGGACGCCGCACAGATCACTGGGAAATTGAAGCCCACCGATCCTTTATACCTGTTTTGCCCTGACGCTCTTCAGACTCGAGCCAAGCGCTTCCTGACGCATTTCCCGGGCACAGTGAGTTATGCCGTCAAAGCCAACCCGGAGGTCAGGGTGTTAGAAACGCTGGCCGCCACCGGCCTCCAAAACTTCGACGTAGCGTCGCTCGATGAGGTTCGTCGAGTTTCGGAATACTGCCCGGGGTCAATACTTCATTACAACAACCCGATTAAAGCCGAAGAGGCAGTCGCAGAGTCTTACTTACGTTACGGCGTTCGCTCTTTCGCCCTCGACGAGATGTCGGAACTGGAAAAAATTCACCGTTGCACCGGAGGTGATCCGGATGTGACCTATACGGTGCGCTTCAAGCTGGAGCACGCTGGGGCAGCTTATGATTTCGGCAGCAAATTCGGTGCCACCGAGGACTATGCTGTTGAGTTATTGCAGGCCATTGAAAAAATCGGAGGGCGCCCTGCTCTCACTTTTCACCCGGGCTCACAGTGCACTGATCCGCAAATGTATGAGCGCTACCTGGAGGCGGCATCGCGCATCCTCAGCCGCGCCGGCGTCAAGCCAGCATTCATCAACGTGGGGGGTGGATTCCCCGAGTACTATCAAGACACCTCTATTCCCGCACTGGAAGAATATTTCTCGGTGATTTCTTCCTCAATGGACAAATATTTTGATACCGATATCCCGCTGATTTGTGAGCCTGGCAGGGGCATGGTCGCCTCATCGGTTTCTCTGTTAGCGCGAGTGATTCACGTGCGTGACTGCGGCAAGAGTGTGTTCGTCAACGACGGCGTGTACGGCGGGATGCAAGAGCAATCCCTGGTGGACATCTGCTTGCCTGTGCGGGCCTGGAGAGAAGGCGAAGCACTCATTGCAACGGAGTCGGACTACCACGTGTTTGGCCCCACCTGCGACCCGGTAGATCGCTTGTCGAAATCTACCGCGCTCCCCAAAGAGCTGAGAACAGGCGACTACATCGAGTTCGGCTTACTGGGAGCCTATGGGTCAGCAACGACCACCACCTTCAATGGCTTTAGCTCCTGTACCTACGTCAACGTGCTTGATTCAACGGAGTTTCTGCAAGACTAGGCCCCGGGGGCGCATACCAGATGGGAGAGGACCATGCGCGCTCCTGAATAACAGGCCGATGGTCAGCCGCGCAGCAACCAGAAAAGCCTTCGCCAATGGTCTCGGGGGCGCTGCAATCCACCTTCGCTGCGACGCACTGCCGCTGGCTCCAGCGGCAACTTGGATTCTCTACGACCCGGGAGTAGTAAAAAGCACGCTGCGTTGCGTCAAATTCGTCATCCCTCCAGACAGCGCATAACTGCGCAAAACCTTTACCGCGAGTTTCGCAGGTCTCTAGATCAACGTTGGCGCCATTGTCGGAATTACCCGCCACATCAATGACTTTCTCCTGAGTCTGACCATGCTCGTCAAGCCACCCCTTAACCACCTGAATACGCTGTAGGGGCATCCCAGGAAAATTGGCAGTACCAGGATCCTGACTGGCGGCCAGTAAAAATGTAGGTGCAGCGCCGGGAGTGGGTGACCCAGCGAGCAGCCCGCCCATGGGGACGCCAGTTGAATAAGCTTGCTCGATACGGTCAGATGATTGACACAGGTCATCAGGGAACTGCCAGCTTGCGAAAAACCGACTACTAATACGCGGGCCACTGGTACCGTAGGCTTCACGTCGACGCATTGCAGAAAAGAGTGAGTCTCTGCTGTTCTCTTCCGCCCACAATACCGCCAAACCACCCGGGTTGTATTCCAGTTTGTCAGGCAAGCCGGGAGGTATCTCTTCGCGAGCCGGGACCCCTGCACCGCCATGTCCTAAAAAGCGGTCTTCCTCTACAGAACCAGGAGCGCCCAGATGCGTATCAGTACTGGCGATGATGCCGAACTGGTAAGGGTTTGAACCCAGCTTTGCCTCGAGCTCTATACCATCCGCCAACACCTGACGAACAAAACCAGTGTCAGGCATTGGAGGCGAGCTGTAACCGGCGATGTTGTCCTTGGGTTGTTGCTCAAAAGCACAAAGTTCATCGCTGGTAATACCGGGAGCGTAATAACATTCGGATGCACCCTTATGCTGCATAATTTCCACCAGCGGCTCAAACTTTGCGCGTTGCTGCGCATAGCCGACGGTCATTGGACCCCCTGCGTCCAACTCGCCACTGAACATATAGCCCGCACTGAGATTGGAATTATGAGGAATAACTAAAGCGTCACAGTTACCTTCGCCGTCAGTGCACTGTTGTTCCAGTGCCTGCCAAAGCAAACTCGCGCCTGGGCTGTCGATAAAGCTTATTGGCGTTTGGGGCACTTCAGCATTACGAAATATGACATTGCGGTGCAGGTTTCCGCCACTACCACTTTGCATGGCTGTCCATTCATAGCCAACGAAAGTGGAAAATTCGCAGCCGTCGCTTCGATCGTAGTGCTCCTCGGCCGCCGCCTGCATTTCAGCCCAGGGCACAAGCGCCGCTTCACGACATCGCTCACCCTCTTCTCCGCACATCCCCAAGTGTGATTGCTGCATGGTGGCCATGTAGTTAAACAGGTAATAGGCCACTCGTGGCAGATGTCTGTAAACCTTGCATTGCCAGCTGCTATAACCCTCAATCTCCGGTGTGTTACACATCCGTACCTCGCCGATTAATTCAGCGTGGTCTGACACCATTGCAAAATCCAGTGATCGGCGCAGTTGCAAACTGCGCATGGGTTGCCCATTTATGTCCCAGGGCTGGATGCCCAATTCGTCACCACGGGCGAATTGATAAGCCTCGGCAGGAGAGGTTCGCGTTCCCTGGGTGCTGGCATCCAGCGAGTATCGAGTGTGCACATGAACATCGCCAAAAAACGGACGCCGTTGCTCATTAAACTCAGCACAGGGCTCACGCTGTTCCGTGTACTGCGTTGCGTTGGATGGACTGGCTATCACCAGCGTCAGGCAAGTTATCAAGACAGCTAATGCTCGCGAGAAAATGCCCCGCCGCATCATTAGAGGTAAACCATAGCGCATTGGATTCTCCATTTTTGCGAGTCGTTGTTCAGCTGGAATCTGCGTGTTGTCGCCATAGGCTCGGAGACAGCCCGCTCCAGCGCTTGAAGGCATGACTGAAATTACCGGCCTCGGTATAACCCAACAGCAGTGAAATTTCGTCCATGGGTAAATGGGTATTGGCGAGATACTCGCGGGCAAGACCATAGCGAATTTCTTCAAGCACCTCTCTAAACGTGCTCCCCTCGTTTTTTAGCCTGCGCCTCAATGTTCGCGCAGACATCCCTATTTTTCCCGCCAGCGCATCTATATCGGGAAAGTAACCCGGCCTTGCAAGCATTAACAACCTGACCTCATCAACAAAGCTGCCGTGAGATGTCATCTTGGCGATCAGCATCTGGCACTGCTGCTGAAGATGGCGAGAGGACTCCGGGTCACTTTTTGGTAATGGCTTGTCCAGCAGATCTGAACTGAAGTAGAACCGCCCCTCAGCGCCACCAAACTCAATGGGGCAGTCAAAGTGATCGCGGTATTTTTGTTTAAACCCCTTACCATCATGCGGCAACAGCACTCGGTCGATACTGAAACCAACTCCAAGCACCTCGGTAAAATCAACGCCAGCGGCCGACATATCCCTGTCCATGTACACATCGATTAGCTCCTGATCTATAGGCGGCGGCTCGCCGATAGAGAACCAGGCCTGAGACCCGTCGACGCCAAAACTAAAGCTGAAAAAGCTAAACGTAAGACGGCCAAAGTTTTCGGTAATGGTCAGAGCATGTCGAAAGGTCTCTGCACTGAGCAATGCATAACCAAACAAACCATAGCGTTGAGGGATAAAGGGCTCCCCCAGTTTGAGCCCTATGGTTGGGTCACCTGTCAGGTCCAGTGCGTTCCTGTAGAAACGCAACTCCTGCTCCAGACTGATTCGGGTGTTGATATTGTTCATTTGGGCAAGCGACACACCGGTTCCAGCCAAACAGCTTTTGGGGGTAAAGCCCATGTCCAGCAGGACCTCTAGTGGCGGTAGCAGCACCCGCGCCGGATGCTGGGGCAAGTCCTGAATAGATCTGGGCATGTTATCGCAGGGCCTTTTTTTCCAGAGATCGCACTGTAGCACAATGGCCGAAATTCACAAATATATGACCCGCTAAGGCCAAATGGAGGATCATTGGACCAGCCTGATTTCAGGTCGTATTGCGCCCTACCATGCACTGATCCCTCAGGGTGAGGTATCATCCGACCTATGCAAAAAAAGTATACTCCTGAAGCATTTCCCTGGCTGCCCGCCGGTGCCATTGTCGTATTTCTATTGGCTCTAATCGGCTTCGAATCCGGTGTCTCTGTCACCGAGCGCCCGGAACTGGCCACAGCCGGTTTGATGGCCAAAGCCTACTACGCATTAAGTCTGTTCGTCGTCGGTGGCGTAGACCTTGGAACCCCAACTGGCGGGCCCGCGCTGGGTCAGGCAATGTTATGGACTGCCTACTTTGGTGCACCCATGCTGGCCGCCTGGGGCCTAATTAGTGCCTTGCTGCACGCACTCGCGCCCCAACGTTGGCAGCTAAAACGTCTCAACAATCACATTATCGTAGTAGGCGATGGTGAACTTACCATTAGCTACTTGCGGGTATTGCGTGAAAACGACCGAAGGGTATCTGTCGTCGTTGTCAGTAGCGCTGAACAAACACTAATGGAGGAATTCAAACAAAGTTTCGGTGCTGTCGTCGTCAACGGCGATATCACACATGAATTCTTCCTTAGGAAGCTCAAGCCTGAGCGAGCAAAAAAAATCCTCCTTCTGGACAACAACAGCCTGCGCAGCTACGAAGCAGCCAGTGTGTTGTTAAATCTGGCTCCCGCGATTGCCGATCGGTTGATCATTCATTGTGCAGGTCTGCGCTTCATGCGCTCAATGGCCAATACCAGAGTCGCCCAGAGCTGCCAGGTGTTTAACACTTATCATTTGGCCGCATCTGGCTTAGTCCGCAATCAGATGCTGCAGCACTTTCGACAAACAGTACGCAAAGATGTTGTCATACTTGCCGGCTTCGGCCGCTTCGGACAAACCATTCTGGAGGAGCTGCAGCGCAGCGCTGTCAATGAGTTGGACACGGTGCTTATCATCGACAAAGACGCTCAACGCAGAGTACTGGTCGCAGATGAGCAGATGGAATTCTCTGGCGCCTATGACAGGCAAATTTTCGATGGCGACATCGCCAATCCCGAGGTCTGGAAGAAAGTCAGGCGCGATGCCAGTGTGGAAGGCGACAATACCGTTTTTGTACTGGGGACCGGTCGCGAAGAAGAAAATCTCCGTTCGGCGCTCTGGTTACGAAAAAAATACCCTGGCGCAATGGTCATCGCGCGAAGCAGCAAAGAATCTCTGTTTGCCTCCGAGGTCGGTCGAGAACATAATATCACCAGCATTAGTATCGCCCAGTTAGTAGAGGAAAATATTCCCCAATCGTGGGTGGAGTAAGACAGCGGAAAGATTTCCCCTAAAAACTTAGCAAACACTTTAGAGTCATCACTACAATGGAGATTATCCGATTGATCCGCACTGCTTCAGTCTTACTTATACTCACAATAGCGGGGTGCTCTTCTGAGACCCAAAAGGCAAAAGATCTGCTCGCCGATAGTCTGCTGATCACCTCAGACCTGGAATTCCAAGACGTTAAAAGTTATCCCGGCGAGGCGGTCTGCGGATCATTCACTGCCACCACATCCTATACAACACGCAGCGTTAATCAGCCTTTTATTGTACGTGGCGAAACACTTGATAAGAATCCTTCCGACATGGACTGGAGCATTTTTTGCGATCGAGCTCCTGCCGCTCGCCTGCATGAACAGACTGGCATCGGCCCTTTTGACCAAAAAGCCCTGGAGCTAAAAAAAATCACTAATGACATGGCACTTCTGTCCGGAGCGATGGAGCAGTATTACGCTGAAATCTTTTATTACCCAACAGAAGAACAAGGGCTTCAAGCTCTAGTAAAGAAACCCGAAAGCGGCAACCGGTTAAAGAATTATCGAGAGGGAGGGTATCTAAAAGAGATTCCGTTAGACCCCTGGGGACGGCCTTACCTTTATTCTCACGTGCGTTGGGGGCGCGTTAAGGGACCGTTTGAAATTTCCACGTTGGGCAAGTCGGGAGTATCCGGTGGCTCGGAAATAGAAGCTGACGTAAGCAGCAATTACCTGCCATACCTGACTCACATTACTAAAACTATCGATCAATAACAAAGAGCAACACTGAGTAGTTAGGGGAATATAACCAACTGATATTCAGTATGTTATCTTTTACAAATAAGCAAAAACGACATTCACTAAACTATGAAAGCAGAATTTTTCACACCGTCCATAATACGCAAGCGATTATTGCTGATACTTCTGGTGCTGTTGTCTTTGATAAGCCTGAACGCGCAGGCAAATCGCAAGACAGACGTGATTACCATGTATAACGGTGATCGGATCACCGGAGAAATTGTCTTGCTTGAAGGAGGAATTCTCGAAGTCAGCACAGACTTCATGGGAAAATTACGCATTGAATGGCCTGAAATTTCTGCCATCAAGAGCGAATATCACTATGAACTACGACTCAGTGATGGCGAGCGACTCTACGGTTCTTTCGATAGTGAATCCAGACTTGGACAGATTGCTCTGGTGGATATTTTTGGCAAGCATGAGGTTGAGTGGCTTAATGTGGTTGAGATACGTCCGATAGAAGAAAACTTTCTCGACCGCCTGGACATCTACCTTTCAACCACCTTCGCTTACACAAAAGCGACTGACATTGGACAAGTTTCTTTTAACACTAGCGTCAGCTACGAAGATGAAAATTCACGCAACGCTCTAAGCGGCCGTACTGACCTCACTTCAACCGAGGAAGATCAATCCAGTAGTTCGCGCTACGATATTAGTCGTACGGTTTGGAATCGCAGGCGCTCTGATTCTTTTCGCTCGGTATTTGCCAACTTTGAACACAACGACGAACTTGAACTGAATCGACGCATCGGTGCCGGCGGAGGCTTGGGCCGATATTGGATTGATACTCACAAAACCCGTTTCACGGGGACCACGGGACTTCAGGTAATTTCTGAAAAATTCAAGCGCGAAGATGAAAACCAGGATGTGGAATTATACTTATCAACCACGTTATCAACCTGGAAGTTCACTTCTCCCGAAATGAACATTGATATGAACTTTTCTGTCTACCCAAGCCTTACTGACGGCGGTCGAATTCGCACCGACGGCAACATTCGAATTCGTTGGGAATTGGTAGCCGATCTATTTTGGGACGTTACTGCCTGGATCACAACGGACAACCAGGCGGAAAATACGGATACGACCACCGATTATTCCATCAGCACAGGAATTGGCTGGAATTTTTAAGCCTAATGGCGCTGACACAAAGGGGATGAGTGCATGAAACATGTCACCCAGCAGAACAACTTCATTTACTTTACTGCTGCACTGCTCTTGCTATTACTGGCTTCCGCTTTTGTCGATTCGGTGCCCGAATCCAAGGGAATGATGCTAGTAGAACTTTTTATCCTGTTAACCCACGTTGTCGCCTACATGAGCCTGAATTTTGGTCGCTATTGGCGTTATTTTGTCTTGATCATGTTCGTTATCATCGCCACGGCTAATATTTTCAACCGATATTCGGACTGGTCAGCCGGCCCGGTTGCCGCCTTGACCTTCACCCTTATCTTTTACGTGGGAGTCGCTCTCACAACTGCTCGTAAAGTATTATTTCCAGAAAAAGTCACCGCCAATATTGTCGTTGGTGCGCTCGCGATTTACATATTACTGGGCTTGATCTGGGCCACACTTTACTTGATTACTATGGAATTCTTCCCGCACGCCTTCAATGGCATAGAGCACATCTACTGGGGCGACAATTTTTCTAATGCGCTGTACTACAGCTATATCACCATGACCTCTGTCGGGTACGGCGAAATCACACCTGCCATAGCCATCAGCCGAACCCTCGCCTACATGCAGGCGATGATCGGTTCGTTCTATATGGCCGTTGTTGTAGCCAGTTTGATCAGTGCTCGTCACTAATGGAAAAGCCCCTGCGCGGGCGAAGTTCGAGTACAAAGAACTAAACTCCAGCGTCCAGATCAAGTTAAGGCAACCTGTTTTGACCGATTTGGTCATTATTAAGCTCGCTGGCTCCTCTTATTGTTGTACCGTCGAGATATACTGAGACTCTGACACCACCCTCGCAGCGGATGGTGACTGAACTAAAAATAATTAACTGCGAGCAAGCGATAACCGCACATAACGTTTGCTGGCTAATCTGCCCGAGGTAGACAATGCTTAACACTCACTCCGTAAAAAGAACATTACTCGCCAGTGCACTGGCTGCGATTGCATTCCCCAGCATCGCCCAGCAACTTGTGCTTGAAGAAGTCATTGTAACGGCGACAAAACGCGCAGCCACCATTCAGGAAATTTCAGGCACCGTTAACGTAGTCACTGGCGAAGATTTGGAGAAGTACAACTCGCTGGCTTTTGGTGACATAGAAGAGCAAACCGCAGGATTGAGCCTGTTATCTCCCAATGCCCGAAATAGCACCATCGCGATGCGAGGCATCAGCCTCGATCCAGAAGCGGGAGCGAGCGGCGTGGTCAGCGTTTTTTGGAATGATCAGGTAATCCGCACAGATGTTGCCTTTTCCCAACTGTATGACATGGAGCGAATAGAAGTCTTGCGAGGTCCACAGGGTACACTGCAGGGCAGAACATCTCCGGGCGGCGCTATTAACCTGATTACCCGCGGTGCCGATGTACTCGAGAGCAGCGGCTATGTTGAGGCGACTGTAGGCGATAACGACGGACTGAACACGCAGGCAGCGTGGGGCGGGGCAATCGTAGATGGCGTATTTGGCGTACGAATTGCTGCTGTTTACGACGAAAACAATTCCACCGATGTTGACAATATCACCACCGGACTGGACGATCCTAAGTCGGAAGCCACCTCTGCGCGCCTGAGCGCCAAGTGGCAGGTAACAGACGAACTTGCTGCGTCTTTTGTCTATCAGTATTTCGATCGAGAAATCGAAGACCCCAAAGCAATGAATGGCACAGACTCACTGGGCGAGCGCCCCACACTAAACCCTCAAGACACAACTGCGCTAGGCAAAACTAACGACTACGGCAACCTAGAGTACGACCTCTACAATCTTCAAGTTGATTGGGCTATCGGAGATCTGGACTTTATCTCTATTAGCGGCTGGACTGATAGTGACAAGCTTTCGGGCACACAAAATGATCGAGCCAACTACGTTCCAGACACACGAAGCCTCACCGACCAGAGCGCAAACACGCTGGTCGAAGCGTTTTCACAAGAGTTCCGACTTTCGTCCCTGGACAATGAGTTCTGGGATTGGATGGTGGGCGCCTTTTACCTCGATCAGCAAACAGACACCAGTTTTCTTGCCAATACAGCAGTCTTCGGAGGAATCTCATTCTATTCATTCGGGGTCATTCCAGTCGACAGGACCGAATGGGCGCTGTTCACCCACAATACGTTTTACCTGACAGATAACGTGAGTCTGGAAGCAGGCTTACGTTACACGGATTACGATTCTTTCAGACGAGCAGATGTGTTTTTCGGCGATTTGAACTATGTACCAGACTTCCTTCTTGCGGCCCTCCCAGCGATTGAAGCAGGCATCGCCGAGACTTTCCCGATTGAGGGAGTCAGCGATGAGTTTGAGCAAACACTGGAAGATGCAGTAACCGGCTCGTTGACGCTGCGCTACGAATGGACAGATAACACCACTGTTTACGGTGCGTATAACAGAGGCTATCGCCCCAGTGGCACATCGATTAACCCGACACCCAATGTTGCTTTCCTCCCCAACGGCGAGGGCGACTTAATTCATGATGAAGAAACCAGTGACTCACTGGAAATTGGATTTAAAGGGCGTTATATGGATGGACGGGGCACACTCAACGGCGCCCTCTACTATCAAGACTTCGATGGCTATCTGGGCTTTGTCCGCGGCGTGCAAGTTATCGACGACAATGGCGCACCGCAGGATATATCAGGCGGGCTCATCTATAACGGCGATGCGTCGATCTGGGGGATAGAGCTGGAAGGCCAGTACTTGCTAACAGAGAACTGGATCGCCGGCGGCGCATTTTCCTACACCAAAGGCGAATGGGACGATGGCGCTCAAGCACCTTGCAACGAACGCGAGCCCGGCGAGATTCTAGGCTCTTGTGATATTGGCGGTGACAGCCTTGGTGGAGAGCCTGAGCTCACCGTCAGCCTCAACTCGGAGTTCTTTGTTTCGTTCTCATCCACCGAGTGGTACATACGCGGTTTGTACAAATACACCGATGAGCGCGAGAACACTACTGCATCAGCAGGTATTGGCAACACCAGAGCCACGTTCGAAGACACGCAGGTGATCAATGTCTATACGGGACTGCGCAGCAGTGACTTCACCTGGGACATTTCTCTCTGGGCCAAAAACCTGCTTGATTCCGATGAAGTCAACTTTGAACAGGGACCGGACTCCTATGATATTGACGCTAGCGGGGGGTCATACACCCAGTCCAACATCCAGGCCGCGCGCACTATTGGTGTCACTGCCCGTTACAATTTCTAGGCATAATGCCGGATGATCACTGAAGGGCAGCCCCAGGGTTGCCCTTTTTTTGTAGGTACAGTCCAGCCGGCATAATTCGGCCCGAATGGCCATTTATCAAACACCCACCTGACCGATAAAATGCTGGAAAATTTCTGGAGAATTACGTGAAAAATCTGCTGAGCTATTGCCTTGTGGCCGCCCTCTCACTTTTGATTGGAATGCTGCTTTCAGATACTGATATCGCCACCGTCGCTCGGGATACAGCAAATAAGGCCAGAACGGCCGCTGTTGAAGTGGTTGGGAATTCAGCCGGCGTTAAAACCCGCACCATGGTTTTAGCAGAAAACCCCGAAATCATCAGCCGCCTGATGGAAGGCGGTTCTTTCGGTGGCGAATACTCAATCGAAGCAGCGCAAAATATGTTCGGTCGCACCAAATCTGCCATTGAGGACGTACGCAAGAAAACCCATGTTGTTGAAGTCGGCCCTGGCAGCTACCTGATTCGAATGCCCATCGTAAACGCGGCATTTTTTGTCACCGAGGAAGGTGTCGTGTTGGTCGATGCCGGCATGGGACCTGCAGGCCCTGCCGTTCTCGATGCCATACGTTCAGTAACAGACAAGCCCATCCACACCGTCATATATTCTCATGGACATGTTGATCATGCTTACGGTACCTGGGCGATTATAGAAGCCGGAGAAACACCGCAGATAATCGCACACGATTTACTCAAACCTCGCTTCAATCGTTATATTCGACTGCGAGGCTCACTGGCCAAATACATGAGTCAGCCGGAAGATCAGCTGCCCGCCTCCACCTCTGACCTGGTATGGCCTACCCGCTATTTCACTGACCGACTTGAAATCGAAGTCGGTGACGAAACCTTTATACTGCAACATCACAAGGGAGAAACTGACGATCAGCTTTACGTTTGGGTCCCCGGCCGTAAGGCGCTCGCCAGCGCCGACTACTACCAGGGGTTCCTCCCCAACGCAGGGAATGGCAAGCGCTCACAACGCCATGTCGAAGAATGGTCTGTGGCTATGAAGGAAATGGCTGCACTGAATCCACAAATTCTGCTACCAGCTCACGGTAAAGAAATTACTGAACCTGCAGTCATTCAAGAGAACTTCCTGGCGCTGGCAGAGGCTTTCGACTACATCGTCGACCACACGATTGATGGACTCAACGCAGGCAAGCGTAAGGAACAGATTTTTGGCTCCGTACAACTACCGGAGCACCTGGCCAATCACCCCAGCCTTAACGTGCAGTACGTCACCCCCAACGACATTTCCAAAATGGTGATCAAGAAGTACACCGGCTGGTGGGATGATATTCCCTCAAACTGGACCCCCGCCTCTATGGAGCAGCAGGGCAATATGATTATCGAACTGGCTGGCGGGAACATCCCGGCAATCACCAGCTATGCTCGCAAACTGATTAATCAGGATATTCGGCTTGCATCGCACCTCACTGACTGGCTATTTTATGCGAGGCCTGACAACGCCGAAGTACAGCAACTGGTGTTTGATGTATACAAGTCAAGGATTCTCGATCCGGATACGAATACCATGGAGTTGCTAACTTATCTGGACCAAATGACTGCGGCCAAAGAACGAGCTCGCAGGCGCTAACCGCGACGCAGTTGCACCGCAGTGGCCAGTTCCAGCAGCAATGACTGGGTATCATCCCAGTTAACGCAAGCGTCAGTGATACTCTGCCCGTAAGTTAGTGGCTGCCCCGACACTACGTCCTGGCGACCCTCTACCAGATTACTTTCAAGCATTATGCCGAAAATATTGTTGTTACCCCGAGCCACCTGTGTAGCGATATCTGAGGCTACATCCAGCTGGCGAGCGGGAATTTTTCGACTATTGGCATGGGAGGCATCAATCATGATTCGTGCGGCCAGGCCTCCCTTAGTCAACATATTACTGGCGTCATCGACTGAGAACATATCGTAATTAGGGTGCCTGCCTCCGCGGAGAATAATATGGCAGTCCTCATTGCCAGCAGTCTGAAAAATTGCCGAGTGTCCCTGCTTGGTCACCGATAAGAAGTTGTGAGGCTGTGAGGCTGAGTTAATAGCATCGACAGCGACCTGAATATCGCCGTCTGTAGCGTTCTTAAAGCCGACGGGGCAAGAAAGGCCGGACGCCAGTTCCCGATGAGTCTGACTCTCGGTAGTGCGCGCGCCAATGGCCCCCCAGGAGATCAAGTCCGCGTAATACTGCGGGCTGATCAAGTCCAGGTATTCAGTGCCGGTCGGCAGCCCCATGTCTGCAAGGTCAGCGAGAAGCTTCCGCGCTAGGTGCAAACCTTTGCTGATTTGAAATGTATTGTTCAGATCGGGGTCGTTTATCAGGCCTTTCCAGCCCACCGTGGTGCGTGGTTTTTCAAAGTACACTCGCATCACCACGAATACATCGTCGGCAACCGCGTCGGCTGCGGCCTTTAATTTTCCTGCGTATTCTCGCGCGGCATCCGGGTCATGGATAGAACAGGGGCCCACGATAACCAGCAGGCGATCATCTTCGCCAGTAAGTATGTTGTGTATGCTTCGCCGCGCGTTGGCGACGACAGAGGCAGCAGCATCACTAACACCAATGTCTCCAATTAATTGCTCAGGAGACATCAGCTCCTTGGTTTTCTGAATCCGGAGATCGTCTGTATTGGCAGTCATATTCAATAAACCTTTCTGTGGCTTTAGCTAAGAGGGATAACCCTCTAAAAAAGGCGGACAATATAACACCGGCATAATCTCTTGGCATTAGAGGGTATTACTATTACCCAAGATCAATTGCTGCCGATAGGCTTCATTGAGATACTTTGAGCCGCGCAACGCTGGCGCCGGGGCTCTTTGTTCGTCAGGGATGCACAGGTTAAAGCTCACATGCACTGGCGGGGACCGCAAGGCCCAAATTCAGGCCTCGGTCATGAACACTGGCCACTGTTCGGTCACGCGACCCGCTTCATAAACGGCGATATCACCAAACTGTAAAAACACAAACTCACTCTGCGTAGGGCGCAGAAACACCCAGTCATCAGGCTGCAGATCAACACTGCTGGAACCATTAAACAGCTCTTGATTAGTTGAACGACCGTACAGCGGATTGGTACTCAGGCCTCGGGGAGAGACCGGTTCTGCTTTCCAATAGCCACCATAGGTGAAAAACGCACGCTCGCGATTTGGGTTCCACATCGCCTGCAACGTGCCCAGATCAATCCCTGGAATACGTGTTTGCTCAAGCCGTTTAAGCACCGGGGCAGCGATGTAGCTGGCAGCAATATGATCTTCCAGCGAGGGCAGATCGAAGTCAGAAGGCTTCACCAGGCACGAACCCGCTGCCAATTCATTGAACGGATAGTCACCGCGATCATATAGCTGATAGGTAGGGCTCCCCGCTGCATTCAGGATGGGAGCCACTGGCCAATCCGCGGCCAAAGTATTGCGAGCCAGTTCAAGATAGTGGCTATAAGCAGCCATCGAAGCATCTCGATAGGTTTCCGGGTTGCCCGGCACTTTCACAATGTGCGGTTCGTAACCCATGAGTCCGCGAAACTTTAAATGCTCCGAATCCTGCAGCAGCGTCAACATCTCAAGAAAGTCAGAATCATTACTGACTCCACCTCTGTGCAACCCCACATCCAGCTCAATACAAATGGACAGGGTCTCACCCAACTCCGACGCCAGAGCAGCATATTGCTTAACGCGCTCAGGTGTATCCAGCAGCCAGTGTAATTGTTGGGAAGCAGTGAACGGCCCACCCGAATATTCTGCATAAAAACTTCTTGCCGCAGCGACGGGCATCGGTTTACCGAGTAGAACATCTGCTTCTGGAAAAGCCACCGCCACCTGATTAATAAATGGCTGGTTGAACAACATCAGTCGATTACTGCCCGAGTATTTCATCACCTCTTCTAGCAGCGGCAGGGACGGAAGCGACTTAGCCACAATACGATAGGCAAAGCGATCATCAATATGGCGCTTTAAGGTCGCTATATTTTCATGCAATGCGGTGCGGTCTATAACCAGGGTAGGCACCGCCCTGCCCTGCTGACCCAGACCTTCGCTTAGCGCTTGAAAATACGGCGCGTGGTTCTCTCCCGTATCTGTGGGACGCAGCAACCACCCGGCACCCGCCAATCCGGCCGCTCCAAGCAGCACGCTACGTCGCTTCATCAGCCGGTCTCGCCCATAAACAAATCACGCAGGTACGGATTAAGAAAGCGTCCTGTTGGGTCCATTTGGGCACGCACCTCAGCGAAGTCATTCCAGTGTGGATACAATTCCTTGAAGTCGGCGCTGCCCAGACTGTTCAGTTTTCCCCAATGCGGCCTGCCGCCATATTTTCTAAATATCGGTTCCAGTGTTTTGAAGTAGGGTTTGTAATCCTCTTCAAAGTAACGATGTACCGCGATTGACATAGAGTCCTGCTGATAGAACGGGCTAAGCCAGATATCGTCCCCTTTGACATAGCGAACTTCAATGGGGAAAAACACCTCATGATGACTGCTTTCAAGCGTTGCAACGATTTCTCTTAATGCCTTTAAGCCCGACTCTCGCGGCAGGTGATACTCCATCTCATTGAAACGCACGTTGCGTTCATTGGCATAGTTTTTCCAGGAGTTACCAATGGTGATCTCATCGGGGATAGTGCTGGCATAGGAGCCCAGAACCAATCGCCGCAGGGTGGGTGACCACTCCAACCAATCCCGCAGCATCTTAAGTTCCATTGCCCCTTCGTTGGGGTCATTCTTGCCAGTGGTACCCACAGGCTCGTCGGTGAGGTCATGAACGTCGGTGAAACCCATACCGGAAAACGGCACGTAGTAAAACTCGAAGTTTCGATGCTGGTCAGCCATGCTGTCGGCATTTTCCAACATTTCTTCAAATTCCATCCACACGGTTTCGCGACGCAGTCGATAGGGCTCCACGCTTTGCATTCGGACCTGGGTGATCAAACCCAGGCTGCCCAACGAAACTTTGGCCGCCTGAAACAATTCAGGCTTGTTGCGCGCATCACAATCCACCAGTTCGCCGCGGGCGTTGACAATTTGTAGACCCTTTACAAAGGTAGACATGCAACCCAACCCAGCGCCCGTACCATGGGTTGCAGTCGCCAAACTGCCAGCGAGCGTCTGCTCGTCGATGTCAGGCATGTTAATCAATGCCTGACCTGCATCTTGCAGCGGCTGCCCTATATCCCCCAAGCGTGTGCCTCCGCCAATTGTGGCCTGCAGCGTCGCACTATCGGCATCACTCACGCCACCCAATCGAGATAAGGAAACCAGGGTGTCATCCGTTGGAACCAAAGGAGAGAAGGAATGCCCAGCGCCAACCGGGCGAATAATTCCCTCGGTACTTGCCACCAACTCCTGCAGTTCGGCCAGGCTTGCGGGCGCAATACGCGACTGAGGCAGACATTGCTGGGAACCCGACCAATTGCGCCATGGTAGGCGACGTTTCTCTGCAGCCATTGCAGGAAGTACACCATAGCGACTCGCCAATGCGAGTCCACCCATTGCCGCAATCAGGTTGCGTCTATTCAACATTGCTATTGCCCTGTCGCCATGAACACGATCAACGCCTCGAACTGGTCAGCATCACAGTCCATACAAAGCCCAAGGGGCGGCATTCCACCATAGCCATTAACCACATTATCCAGCAGTGTGTTGATACCCTTTTCCATGCGCGGAGCCCATGCAATCTTGTCACCCGTGAGCGGGGACCCCGTTCCCGCGACCGTATGACAACTGCGACAGCTGCGGTTATAAATACTGGCCAGTTCAGCGTCGGCAGGCTTGAGACTGCGGCTTACCGCTTCATTGCCAACCGTGCTCGCGTCACCGCAAGCACCGAGAACCAAAGCGAGCAAAACAACAACCGACATGCGAACAAACATAAGACACCCTATAAGTTAGCGATCACCACAAATTACAATAAATCCTGCGTCATTAATGACAAGACGAGTCCAGATTTTGTCGCCAATGTTCATCCAGCAACTTGCCCACTGTATTTGCAGTCACTAGATGCGCCGCATACCAGGTATGCAGGCAGCGTATGCGAGTATAGTCTGCGATGCCGCCTACGCCCTTTAACTGGAATACATCGGTGAAGCCCAGGCGCTCAATATGCCCTCGCTCTTCTTCTGATATGTAACTGTCACGAAGTGCGATGTAGCACTTGTGATCTTCAACCATAGCAGACTTGAGCTCGAGGCTGTCATTGATTTTAGCCTGCATCAGGGCAATCAATCCGTTTGCCTCCTCACCATCGATCCGATAGTTCAAGTCTGGGTCCACCAACCAGAATAGTGTTGGAAAAGGCTTCTCGTTTACCAATGACGCTACACGTATCACCCTGGGTTGCCCGTCGGGTCCCAAGACAGGTACATCTTCCAAACCACGAGGCTTGCGGCCCAATAGCCTGGCCACTTGTTCTCGCTGAACTTCTGATACTGTCACAATCGATTTCTCACAACGCATGAGCTTTGCATTCTACGACATTATGCAGTGCTTTCAGATACCTTCAGATTGACAAAGACCGGGCTCGCGCCCACAATCCAGCCCATGCCAGGTGCCCGCCACAGGACTAACTGAGGGGCGGGTTAAATGGGAAGTGTGGTGAGATACCACCGCTGCCCCCGCAACGGTATACAGTCAATGACTGTAAGCCCGATACCTGCCTGGACTTTGCACCGATGAGGCGGAGGGCTTCATTAAAGGCTGCTCGATTTCGCTATCGCGTTCCCTGATTCCCTCCCTCGATTGCCAGCAAACAGGCCATATTGAGGACTAGCATGAACGACGAAAAAAAGAACGCCCGACACAAAGCCTCCATGGAGAAACAAAAGGCCAAAGTCGACTCCAATATTGAAGCCGCTGACGAAGAGCGCGGTGTTTCGATTCTGCTAACCGGTAACGGCAAAGGCAAGTCCAGTTCAGCCTTTGGCATGGTAATGCGGGCACTGGGCTACGGCCATAAAGTCGGCGTCATTCAATTTATCAAAGGGCAGCAGCTGTCCGGTGAAGAAATTTATCTCAAGAATCACTGTCCGGAGGTCGACTTTTACCAGATGGGCACCGGTTTTACCTGGGACACTCAGGACCGGGAAGGCGACATCAAGGCAGCCCAAGACACCTGGGCGGTGGCCCGTCCCATGCTGGACGACCCGAGTTACGATCTGGTTGTGCTCGACGAGATAACCTACATGCTGGCCTACAAATACTTGCCAGAGGAAACAATACTTGAAGCCATTGCCAACCGTCCTCGCAACCAGAGCGTAGTCGTTACCGGCCGCGGTGGCGGGTCCGCACTGCAGCAGCTGATGGATACTGTATCTGAGGTAAAAGAAATAAAACACGCCTTTCAGGCGGGTGTGAAAGCCAGGCTGGGCGTGGACTACTGACTGTGCCCGCAGCACTAATGATACAGGCAACGACGTCGGGTGCTGGAAAGAGCGCACCAGGGGCAGACTTATATCGCATACTTTTTCGACGGAGCGTTAGTCCAGCTCCATTCAAATCTCAAAATAGCTTACTCAACAGCGCAGTGACCCCGCAAGACGGGAAAGGCGCTCGTAGCCAGGCTTCACAGGCCAAAGCGTCCGGGGTCCCCGCCCAGGCCGATATGAACCCCGTTCTGCTCAAGCCAACCAGCGATAAAGTTACCCAACTGTTCCCCCAGTGGTTCGATGCCGCATGATCATTGGCCGCGAAATCAAGGCAAAAAGACTACTGGTCATTTTGTTATTGCTGCTGCCCTTGTCATTACTGGGAGCATTGGCCTGGGGCAGTGTCAGCCTCGGTTTAGAAGAAAGCCTGCAGGCGCTGACACAGTTGCTCCAGCAATCGGGAGACCGGGCGTCCGTTATCATCGGGCAGATTCGGCTGCCTCGAGCCTTACTGGCGGCAATCGTCGGCGCGATGCTCGGCATCAGCGGCGCTGCTATGCAGGGTATTTTTCGCAATCCGCTGGCAGACCCTTCACTCATCGGTGTGACCGCCGGTGCATCTTTGGGCGCCAGTATAATGATCGCCAGCGCGGGTAGCTGGATTACCGGCCTGGGAGGTCTCGGATTGATTTCAGTGGGCGCCTTCGTTGGCGGCATGCTGGCGGTAATCATTGTTTATCGCTTAGCGAATTCCGAACAGGGCACCTCGGTAGCCACTATGTTATTGGCAGGTATCGCGATTACTGCTCTGGCGGGCGCGATGAATAGCATTCTGGAGCTATTCTCTTCCAATGAAATACTCAGGCGCATCAGCTTGTGGCGCATGGGGGGACTAGACGGCGCAGATTACCAGCGGGTTACCGCTGCCCTGGCGGTATGCCTACTCGTTGTCTTAACCCTGCCACGCTATGCAACCGCTCTTAATGCGCTGTTGCTGGGGGAGTCAGAAGCCCGTTATCTGGGCGTAGATGTGGAAAAAACCAAGACCTGGATTGTCGTTGTCGTTGCCGTTGCTGTGGGCACCTCGGTTGCACTGGCAGGAACCATCGCTTTTATAGGCTTGGTGATTCCCCATATCGTGCGTCTGCTAATTGGCCCGGATCACCGCTATTTATTGCCGGCGTCTGCGCTGGCAGGAGCCATATTACTTGTCTGTGCGGACATCGTCGCCCGCACCGTGATTGCGCCAACAGAGTTGCCCGTTGGCATCGTTACCGCCTGTATAGGCGTGCCATTTTTTATCTCGCTCCTGCATCGCCGCAGCGATTACGGAATGCAGTAGTGAACGTGCTATCGCTAAATTCGGTCTGTGCTGCCCCTTATGGCAGCCCACTACTACAAGACATTTCCTTCAATTTGAAGGCCGGACAAGTACTGGGTTTGATGGGCCCCAATGGCGCCGGAAAGAGCAGCCTGTTGCACTGCATTGCCGGCGGCATACCCTGCACCTCCGGTGAGCTGTATCTCAATGGAACGCCGCTTAAAGATTGGCCGTTATTAGTCCGAGCTCGCGCCCTGGCAATGCAGGTTCAGAGCGCCGCCTTGAATTTCCCCTTCACCGTGGAAGAGGTCATCCTATTAGGCCGAACTCCCCATGCTTCGGGCAACCTGTGTGACAAAGAAGTCTTACAAGAGGTAATGACTGCGACCGACACCACGGAACTTCGACATCGCCCCTACACCCAGCTCTCTGGAGGCGAAAAACAGCGCGTACAGCTGGCGCGAGCAGTAGCTCAGGTTTGGCGAGAAGAGGATGCCCCCACCAGACTGCTGCTGCTGGACGAACCCAACTCTGCTCTGGATTTATCACATCAACGGATGGTTCTAGACCTCGTTGCCACACTGGCAAAAACAGGTTGCACAATTATCTTGGCAACCCACGATTTCAATCTGCTTTCAGCCCACGCGAATCAGCTGCTAGTCATGCATCAGGGAACGCAACACAGTTACGGCACACCCGAGGAAGTGCTTACTCCAACAATGTTCCAACGGATTTTTAATGTCAGTGTCTTGGTACAGCGCCACCCTGAAAACAACTCGCCCCTGGTTGTCCACGTCTAATGCAGCGCCTGTCCGGTCTTATACTTGCGCTCGTCTTTAGCAGTGTCGGTCTAGCAGGCCCACAAGTCACTGACTCTATCGGCCGCGAAGTTACTCTGGCTAAGCCAGCCGAGACTATTATCGGTCTCGCTCCGCATATTGTGGAAAACCTGTTTAGCGCAGGTGCGGGAGATAAGCTGATAGGGGTCGTTAACTATAGTGACCATCCTGTGCAGGCCAGGTCTATTCCGCAAGTCGGGAGCGCTTATGCCTGGAGTCTGGAGACCGTAGTGGCAATGGATCCCGATTTGGTCGTGTTATGGGGCTCAGGCAATGGCACCGCCGCTCGATCACAGCTGGAGCGTCTCGGGATTAAAGTTTACGTCAGCGAACCCAGGGAACTGGAGGATATCGCCGACAGTATCCGCGACTTTGGCGTGCTTGCAGGGACTGAAGCAGAGGCCGAATTGAACGCGACAGCATTTGAAAATACGATTGAAGAATTAAGCGTGCTCCATCAAAACCAGCTACCTCTGACTGTGTTCTATCAGATATGGAATAAACCGCTACAGACTATCAATGGTCAACACATGATTAGCCACGTCATAGACCTCTGCGGGGGAAGCAATGTGTTTGCTGCAGAAACCCAGCTCGCTCCGCGAATCAGCCTGGAGTCAGTTCTGGACATTAACCCAGACGCGATCGTAGCCAGTGGCATGGGCGTAGCTCGACCGGAATGGCTTGACGACTGGAAACGCTATGACAGCCTGCACGCCGTCAAGCGAGATGCCCTACTCCACATCCACCCTGATATCATCCAGAGACCGACTGCCCGCATTGCCCTGGGCGCAGCCGATCTCTGCGCGCAATTAGCGGCAGTGAGATCTCAACTGCCTTGAGGTTGAGAGACCTGCGTCTCGCTTTTTCTCCAACGATCGACCGCATAACTGTAGACCACATCGGTGCTGGAATTTAGAGCGGTCTCTGCAGAGTCTTGAATGACACTGATGATAAAGCCAACCGCGACCACCTGCATGGACACGTCAAGAGGTATCCCAAACAGAGAGCACGCCAAGGGAATTAGCAAAAGACTGCCCGAGGGAACGCCGCTGGCCCCGCAGGCAGACAGCGCGCTAATCACACACAGCAAAAGCGCGGTAGCCAGCGAAACCTCAATACCAAGAGTATTCGCCGCCGCCAGGGTTAGTGTTGTGATCGTTATCGCCGCACCAGACATGTTTACCGTAGCGCCCACCGGGATCGTGACTGTATAAAGTTCTTCACTTATCCCTAGCTTTTTGGCCAGGTTAAGGTTCACCGGAATATTGGCTGCCGAACTACGGGTGAAGAACGCGGTAATCCCCGACTCCTCGAGGCAACGAAACACTATCGGGTATGGATTACTGCGCGTTAGCAAAAAAACCAATAAAGGATTTACAAATAGCGCCATCACCAGCATTGCCGCTACCAGTAACACCGCCAGGTTTGCATAATTCGCCAGGGCCTCGACGCCAACTGTCGCCACGGTGACGCAAACCAGGCCAAAGATGCCAATAGGAGCCAGACGAATCACATAGCGCACAATCTGGCTGACGCCATCGGCCAACACCTGTAAATTTTGTTTAAAGGGAGCCGGGGCAGCGCGAAAACTGACACCCAACAGAACCGCCCAGCTAAGGCATCCAAGAAAATTACCAGTTAAGAGCGCATTAATAGGATTGTCGATCAACTTAAATAGAACATCGGTTAACACCGAACCGACAGCATCAGGCGGCGCACCATCAGCAGCTCCGGTCAGCGCGATCGTTTGAGGAAACAGCTGGCTGAGGAGCAACGCCACTAACGCCGCACTCACCATACCGATCAGATAGAGGCACAAAACCACCAGCGTTTTCCGACCATCGCTACCGGTTTCATGACGGTTGGCAATAGCCGACATCACCAACACCAACACCAGCAAGGGTGCCACTGCTTTAAGCATACCTACGAAGAGCTGGCCGAATAGGCCCAGTGTCTTTCCGAGCTCGGGAAACAATACACCGGTAAGTGCACCCAGAGTGACACCAATTAATATCTGTGGCACCAGACCCAACTCTTTCACTTTCATGTATTTCCTCGTGCTTATATTCTTATTGTCGTCCTACCTCACTATAACCTTAAAAAAGGCCCTACACTCACGTGCAGGGCCTTTTTGTGCCAGCGTTTATCAGAAGCTATAGCTAACTGACACGCCATAGGTGCGCGGACGATTGCGTACCGTGCGATCATAAGCTGGAATATTAAATGCCAGCACATCGCTGTAGGTATAAATAGCTTCCTCATCCATCAGGTTGTCGACAAACAGCACCGCCTCCCAGTCGCCATCACTGGTATAGCCGACGCGTAAGTCAACAATCTCATAATCGGGCTTTACGTTACCCGAAATAATGCCATTGTCAGTCAGGTCGTCACCGGGCTGGCCTGCCAATTCAAGCGTCTCATCAACATAGCTGTAGCTTAATACAGTGAACACTTCGCCACTTTTGATTGGAATCGTCCAATCCAGCGAGATGTTGTAGGTCCACTCAGGAACATCGGCCAACAAATCGCCAGACTCTATGCCGGCCTGAGGCACATCATCTTTAAACTCGGCATCCGTATAACCTACACCCATGTTTAGATTCAGATTGTCAGTAATAGACGCCGCCAACTCCATCTCGACACCGCGAGATTCAGCTTCGCCAATATTGGTAGTGAAGTTAAAGCCACACTCGCCACTCGTGTTAACAACTTGTTGGATATCGTCCCACTGCATTTGGTAAACAGCGCCGTTGAAGCGCAGGCTGTCTCCAATCATGGTTTTCCAACCCAATTCTGTATTAACAACCTCATCACCTTCATAGGAATCGGGGCTACCGGAAATTCCTAATTCGTTCAGATCCTGGTTACAGGCGTAGGCTGTTGTCTCCGCTGGATTAGTGCTGCGAGGTACCGAACGATTACCGCCGCCGGGGCGCGACCCGTTCGAGACGGTCGCGTACACTTGACTCACATCAGTCACATGGAATGTACCCGTGACCTTGCCATGAACGTCATCGTCAGACACCGAGAGGTCAAGAATATTCGCCTGATCCCTGTCTGTTCCGCCATTGGCGCCATCATAGACAAAACCCCAATCTTCCTTGTACTGATCGAAGTCGTAATCCAGGTAGCGTCCGCCTACGGTCAAAGTGAATCGTTCGCCAATATCCATGCCAAGCTCACCGAACACAGCATATTCTTTATAGCTCTTCTCATCCTGGGTATTAGCGAGACCAAAGGGAGAAAGGTTAATGTCAAAGCCGCGCTGCATACGATAGCCAGAGTCAGCTGTCGCGTCTTTATAAAATACGCCGGCAAGCCACTGCAGCGAATTATCAGTGGTTGAGCTCAACCTCGCCTCAAAAGTCAGGTCGTCCAAATCCACTGACTCATCGGCATAGACTGCTTCACTGCCCTGACCAACTGCAGCAAAAGTCTGGTCTGTAAGATCTTCAACATTTTCGAGCTCGCGATTGAGCTGGGACAGACTTGCCACCAGAGCCATAGATTCGAAATCCTGACCATAGGTCAGGTTAAACATTGTGAATTCATCCTCAAACGGTTCTGCTGCGTCGAACTCGCGGACTTGAAGAAACTCGTCATTGGGGCCGTCATAGCTTGGCTTTCCATCCATCTCATTTTTCTGGTAGAACACAAAAGGCTGAATGTAAGCGTTATCAAACTCATGCCGGTAGGCAACGCGCAACGCAGTCGATTCCTCTGAATTGACCTCATCGTCAAACGTCTCACCTGTCTCACGATCTACTCTGTCAATAAAGCCGCTTCGATCTGTAAAGGAACCAACCACACGCAATGCACCGTTATCACTCACGGGGGCGTTATACATGCCATTGAGAACATAGTTCATGCCGCCTTCTTTGGTATCTGAGAGTTCAGCATTAACACTGCCCTCTGATTCGCCTACGAGCGGCTGGCCCGTTATCAGTCGAACCGTACCACCCATCGAACTGGATCCGTACAAGGTCCCCTGTGGGCCGCGCAGAACTTCCACCTGCTGCAGATCATAAAGCTTTGGGTCCACGATGGTTTGAGCAAAAGAAGTCGAGGAACCGGATGAGATCGTCGAAATTGGCATTTCATCGATATAGAAACTGACGGTTGGCGCTACGCCGGTGGCTGCAGATATTCCACGAATATTCAGCTTGGTGCGGCCGGGACCGGACGAACGTAACGACAGTGACGGAACAGAAGCTGCCAAATCATTGAAATCTGCAGCACCCAGGCGAGTAATCGACTCGCCTGAAATAGCTGAGATACTCATAGAGACGTCTTGCAGACTCTCAACCCGCTTGGAGGCAGTGACGATAACCTCTTCCAACTGGGCATTTGCCCCTGAAGATAAGACTGAAAGTACGGCTGCAGCCATCGCCGCTTGCTTGAAGTTTTGCATTGTAGTGATCCCTCGCGTGAACAAAATTTGCGGTGACAAACTTATTAGGCCTGCGATTCTATACCTTAAACACAGGCCTTGCGGTGGCAGCTAACGTAACTATTTCATACGATTAATAAGGCGGGAAGTCCGTAATTCGGAACAGGGTTAGTCGAATATATGCTGACTAAACGGCTGGACAACGATTACACAGAACGTCGCAGCAACGGCGGAATCTCGTCGAAGGTCTCGCCCTCTACTCGCAAGCGTTCTGCCAATTCCTTGAGTGCCGACCCCAGTCTGGGAGTCACCTCTTCAGGCCGCAGTGGCTCGTGGCACTCGCTGCACGTCAACGTGGGCTGGGTCTTCTGACCGCAGTTTTGATGCACGTATTCCAGCGGAGCGCCCTCTCCCTTGTCCATCCATTCGTCGCCCCAGTGAGCCAGGCTCATTAGCACCGGATAAAGCCCCAGTCCCTTGCGAGTAAGTCGATATTCATGACGCAGGGGGCGCTCGTTATAGGGCACTTTCACCAACACACCAGCATCCACCAGTTTGCCTAATCGCTCCGATAGGCGATGCCTGGTAATGCCCAGGTTGCTTTGAAACTGGTCAAATCGTCGCGTACCCAGAAACGCGTCCCGAATAATCAGCATAGTCCAACGCTCTCCCACGACCGAGAGTGAGCGGGCTACCGAGCACACCTGCTTGTCTATATCATCCCAGCGCATGTTGACTCCGAATTTGCGGCCTTATGATGGCAATTTAGCATATTCATTCTTAAATGGAACTATCAAAGCCACAGTTCACGACGCTTGAACCCGGGACATAAAAAAGGGCGGCTAAAGCCACCCTTTCCAGCCACTGCACTATCCTGATCCCACCGGTTGGCGCGAAACATGAATCAACAGTGCTGTGCGAGAGCCTACTGATCGATAGAAAAACTCATGTGCACCAACACCTGATAGCTGTTTTCACCTGCCATCATCGGGACCGCATCGGCCGCCTCACTCATCATCATTTTCCCAGAGCGATAATGTCGCGGCTGCGGCATGTGAGTTTGTTCAGAAATTTCCCTGACATCTCCCAGTACCACGCCCGCGGCATCAGCCAAGGTGCGCGCTTTGGCCATGGCGTCTTTCACAGCACCGGCGCGGGCTGTTGCGACTGCTGCGGAGGGGTCGTCGTTAGTGAAGCTAACATTTCCACCTTCATTCACGCCAAGGCTGACCGACTTATCCAACAGGCTTCCCAATGCCTTCAAATCCCGGACTGTCACAGTAAGGCTGTTTCGAACAATATAACCCGCTAACTCCGGTGGCTTTTCACTGCGAGGTTTAGGGTAAAAGTAACGAGGTTGAATTGAAAAATTACTGGTCTGCAAGTCCCGTTCCGCAACACCACCAGCGCGCATAGCCTTTAACACCTCAGCCATTGCACTGGAATTAGCATCCAATGCCAAACGCGCAGTATCTGCCTCGCGCATAACTGTAAGTTGCAGCAGCGCCATATCCGGCGCAATACTCACTTCGGCCTGGCCACTCACACGAATCTGGGGGTCTGGTGCGTCGGCAAGCAAAGGCGGAGAAACAACAAGCAATACAACAGCCGCCAGGCTGATCAAACTGAAAAAACGCGTATTCATAGACATTAACTCCCGATCTGGCCGCGCTGCTGTTCCAGCATCAAGTTGACGGCGGGGGATAGAGGCACCTCGCTGTCCGCGGCTTCAATAGATAATTTTTCACGCATAGCCCGAGTCCAGAATTTTTCCAGATGCTCTCCAGTCTTGCGTGCTGCCTCTGTTAGATTGCGCTTCTCACCAAAGTTCAATGCAATCTGGTTCGCCATACTGACAAGATGTTCGATCTGTTGCCCCGACATTAGTCTTGTGCCTCCTGAAATCTGAATTCGCCGTTGTAAATTACCTGCCTGCCTGTCTGTACAAATCCAACGAGCGTGATTTGGGCGGCCTCGGCCTGCTTTACCGCAAGCGCGGTGGGTGCGGACACGGCCGCTAACACTGGCACGTTGCAAGCTGCCGCTTTTGCCACCATTTCATAACTCAATCTGCTGGTCAGCAAAACGAAGCCTTCTCGACCTTCTTTTCCAGACACCATCGCGCCCAGTAATTTATCCAACGCGTTATGCCTGCCTACGTCTTCGCGTACCAACCGGATACTGCCAGCTGCATCACACCAGACGGCGCCATGAACGCCACCGGTTTTTGTTTTCAGCACCTGGGCCCTGGCAAGCCCCTGCAAACCAAGTTGAACCGCCTCGTGGGTCAGGCGCACGTCCGCAGTAACTTGGCGAGGCGGCGTAATTGCCTGTTCCAAAGACTCCACCCCACACAGCCCACAGCCGGTGCGACCGGTCAGGTTTCTACGCCTTTGTTTGAGGGCAGCGAAAGGCTCAGCATTGATTTCCATGATCACCTCGATTCCCTGATCTCTAGCCACCACATCCAGGCCAATTAATTGATCAGCGTCAGCAAGAATGCCCTCGGATAAGCTGAACCCCAAAGCCAGATCGGCCAGATCTGCAGGGGTAGCCATCATTACGGCGTGGGATATACCGTTATAAACCAGCGCTACGGGTGATTCTTCTACAACCTGGTCCGAATCCTCGCTAACACGACCCTGGCGCCAAACCTTGCGCGACAGGGCAAAGGTAGTATCAGGCATCCTCCGTCGCCTGTTTCAGCAGCTGATGCTGACGGCGATCAAACTTTTGCTGCCTCGCCTGCCAAGCAGAAGGTTCATTAACCTTGCTAACCTGAACGGCAGTTACCTTGTACTCAGGGCAGTTCGTTGCCCAGTCGGAGTTGTCGGTAGTCACCACATTGGCGCCTGATACCGGATGATGGAACGTGGTGTATATCACTCCCGGCTTAACCCGATCAGAAATATGTGCGTGCAACACCGTGGTGCCTACCCTGCTTTGAATCCCCACCCAGTCGCCTTCGTTGATGCCTCGCTCCTGCGCGTCATGGGAGTGAATCTCCAGCAAGTCCTCCTCATGCCAGGTACTATTTTCAGTGCGACGGGTCTGCGCTCCGACGTTGTATTGACTGAGGATACGTCCGGTAGTGAGCAACAACGGAAAGCGCTTGTTGGCTCGTTCTTCCGTAGGCACGAACTCGGTAACCGCAAAATAACCTTTACCGCGCACAAATTCGTCCACGTGCATGGTCGGCGTGCCCTCAGGGGCGAGCTCATTACAAGGCCATTGAATACTGCCAAGTTCATCCAATAAGGAATAACTGACACCATGGAAAGTGGGCGTCAGCTTGGCAATTTCATCCATGATCTCTGAAGGGTGCTGGTAATTCATGTCACAGCCCAGGGCATTGGCGAAGGCCATTGTAGCCTCCCAATCCGCTTTACCTGACAGAGGCGACATGACTTTGCGTACTGACGAAATCCGACGCTCTGCATTAATAAACGTACCGTCTTTCTCAAGAAAAGAGGCGCCGGGTAAAAAGACATGGGCGAACTTGGCCGTTTCGTTAAGGAAGATGTCCTGCACCACCAAACAATCCAGTGCACCGAGAGCTGCTTCAATGTGGTGCGTATTAGGATCGGACTGCGCCACGTCTTCACCCTGGCAATAAAGCCCTCGGAATTGTCCGTCCACCGCAGCATCGAACATGTTGGGAATCCGCATGCCAGGCTCCGGATCCAGATCCACCTGCCATTCTGCTTCAAACAGGGCGCGGGTGGCAGCATCCGACAAGTGCCGGTAACCGGGCAATTCATGGGGAAAGGAGCCCATATCGCAAGAGCCCTGCACATTGTTCTGGCCGCGCATGGGATTGACCCCGACCCCCTCACGACCGAGATTACCGGTCAACATGGCGAGATTAGCAATACCCATGACGGCAGTGGAACCCTGGCTGTGCTCGGTCACACCCAAACCGTAGTAAATGGCACCGTTAGGCGCGCTGGCATACAAACGCGCAGCTTCACGCAGGGCTTGTGGGTCGACGCCGGTGGCCTGTTCCAGTGATTCAGGGGATTGACTGTCATCGGCAATGAACGCCTGCCATTCACTGAACGCTTCTGACTCACAGCGCTGGTCGATGAACTCAGCGTCGTGAAGGTTTTCAGTAACGATGACATGCGCCAGAGCGTTCAGCAGGGCGACGTTTGCTCCGGGGTTAACCGGCAAGTGATAATCGGCACGAATATGCGGCGAGCTCACCAGCTCAATCTTGCGGGGGTCAATCACAATCAGTTTGGCCCCCTCCCGCAGCCGCCGTTTTAACCTCGAGGCAAACACGGGGTGCGCTTCGGTGGGATTGGCGCCCATTACGATTGCCACATCTGTCTTTGCCACAGACGCAAAGGTCTGGGTACCTGCTGATTCACCCAGCGTAGTCTTCAAGCCAAAACCCGTCGGCGAATGACAAACTCTGGCGCAGGTATCAACATTATTATTGCCGAAGCCCGCTCGCACCAGTTTCTGGATCAGATAGACCTCTTCATTAGTGCAGCGACTGGAGCTAATAGCGCCGATACTATTACGTCCGTACTCTTGTTGAATTTTGCGGAAACGTTGCGCCGCGAAATTCACTGCCTGATCCCAGCTCACCTTACGCCAGGGTTCATCGATACTGTCTCGAATCATCGGCGATGTAATACGATCAGGGTGTGTAGCGTAGCCGAAGGCAAAGCGACCCTTTACGCAGGCGTGTCCCTCGTTAGCTTTACCCTCTTTCCACGGCGTCATTCGCACTACCTGCTCGCCCTTAAGCTCCGCGCGAAAGCCACAGCCCACGCCACAATAAGCACAGGTTGTCAGCACCGTATGTTCGGGTTTCCCGTGTTCAATAATACTGTTTTCAGTGAGCGTTGCCGTTGGACAGGCATCAACACAGGCGCCGCAGGATACACATTCAGAATTCAGGAAATCAACGCCACCGGCGCTGACTTTGGAGTCAAAGCCGCGGCCTTCAATGGTCAGCGCGAAGGTCCCCTGAGTTTCCTCACAGGCACGCACGCAGCGCGAACAGACGATGCATTTGGAAGGATCAAACGTGAAGTAGGGATTGGATTCGTCTTTCTCTGCAGCCAAATGGTTTTCGCCTTCAAAACCATAGCGCACTTCGCGCAGTCCAACCTCGCCAGCAGTGTCCTGTAACTCACAGTCGCCGTTGGTCGGGCAGGTCAAACAATCCAGCGGGTGGTCCGAAATATAAAGTTCCATCACTCCATTGCGAATTTTAGCCAACTTCGGCGTTTGAGTTTGCACCTGCATCCCTTCCTCCACCGGCGTAGTGCAGGAAGCGGGGTAACCTCTGCGTCCCTCTATCTCAACCAGGCAGATACGACAGGAGCCAAAGGCGTCGATCGAATCGGTGGCGCAAAGCTTGGGGACTTTGATTCCCACCAGAGCAGCGGCTCGCATTATCGAGGTGCCCGCAGGCACTTCTATAGAAACACCGTCGATATTTGCCGACACCATTTCGGAAGATTGGACCGGGGGCGTGCCGTAGTCTTTTTCCGGTTCGTAATATTGCAGCATCGTGTTCTCCCGCCTCAGGCGAAGTCTTCTGGAAAATATTGCAGTGCACTGCGCACCGGATTTGGCGTCAGTCCACCCATGGCACAAAGCGAGCCCAATTCCATGGTTTCGCAAAGGTCATCCAACAAAGCCATGTTCTCATCGAGTGATTCCCTGGCAATAATTCGATCCATTACCTCGGTACCGCGAACAGACCCCACTCGACAGGGCGTGCATTTACCGCAGGATTCCTCAGCACAAAAGGCCATTGCAAAACGTGCCTGCTGTGCCATGTCGACGGTGTCATCAAACACCACGACACCGCCGTGGCCCAACATGCCTCCAGCCGCGGCAAAGGCCTCATAGTCTAGCGGAGTGTCCCAAAGTGGCTCCGGTAAATAGGCACCCAATGGGCCACCCACCTGTATCGCTCGGATCGGCCTACCCGAACGGGTGCCGCCGCCAAACTGATCCAGAACCGCTCGCAAAGTCGCACCATAAGGCACTTCAACCAGGCCACCGTTTTTAATGTTGCCCGCCAGTTGTAAAGTGATCGTACCCAGCGAACGGCCTTGACCCAGGGCGGCGTAAGCCTCCGCACCGCCCGCCATAATAGTGGGGATAGCAGCCAGGGTGAGAACATTGTTTACTACCGTAGGCTTGCCAAAAAGGCCCTCAATCGCAGGCAACGGCGGCTTTGCCCTTACCACCCCGCGACGACCTTCCAGACTTTCCAGCATGGCGGTTTCTTCACCGCAAATATAAGAGCCCGCGCCCAGTCTTAACTCCAGATGGAATTGCCGATCACTGTCGCAGATGCCCTCTCCCAGGTAACCGGCCGCCTCGGCTTTGGCAATGGCAGTGTGCATAACCTCCCAGGCGTGAGGATACTCGGAGCGCAGGTAGATATAACCTTGTTGTGCGCCTACGGCGAGCCCCGCTATCGTCATTCCCTCAATCAACATATAGGGATCGGACTCCATCAGCAGGCGATCGGCAAAGGTGCCGGAATCACCCTCGTCTGCATTACAGGCTATATACTTTTCGTCGCCAGCGGCCTGCAGCACCGTATTCCACTTAATACCCGCAGGGAAAGCAGCACCCCCACGACCACGCAAGCCAGAACGCGTCACCTCGTCGACAATGTCTTCTGGCGGCAAATGCAGTGCATGCTCAAGGCCATCAAAGCCATGACGCGAGAGATAAGCATCCAGACACAGCGGGTCGTCCAGCCCGGAACGAGCGAACGTCAAACGCTGCTGTCCTGCGAACCATGGGTGCTCCTCGAGCTTCCCCAAATACTTTGGATGCTCGGTGCGGTCGGCAGGCGACAGTGCAACAATATCAGCAACATCTTCAGGGAACAGCGGGCCAAATCCGACGCGCTCCCCTTGTGTTTCAATTTCCATTAAGGGCTCTAGCCAAAACGCGCCACGGGAACCGTTGCGCACAATGGTGGCTTCACTCACTTGCTCTGACAGCACCGCTGCCAGCGTATTGGCCACTTCGTTCGCGCCAACAGCAACTGCCGTAGTATCCCGAGGTATAAAAAATCGTTGGCTCATGATGCGCCCTCCCCCTGACCAATGTTCGCTATTAACGCCGTCAGGCCTGTAGCATCTAGGCGAGCATAAGTTTCATTATCGATACGCACCGATGGTGAGCAGGCACAATTGCCCAGGCAGTAGACTTTTTCAAGCGTTACCGAACCGTCATCGGTGGTTTCACCAAACCCTATTCCCAACTGTTCCTGAGCAGCATGCTCCAGTGCTCTGCCGCCCGCAGCCTGACAGGATTCTGCCGCGCATACCTGCAAAGTATGACGACCAACGGGGCTGGTTTTCAGATCGTGATAGAAACTGATCACACCGTGCACTTCAGCCGCGGACAGGTTCATCACCTCGGCTATAGCCGGAATTGATTCAGGGGGTACATACCCCAGATCTTCCTGCACTGCGTGCAGCAGGGGCAACAGACCACCAGGTGTATTTTCATACTGACACAGTAACTGTGCCAGCAATCTTTCAGTGTCCAATGGCGCCTCTCTATACTAGCGTTTACTCATTTGAGTATGGCTCATTTTGGGGACGCCGTCAGGCGCCCACCACCCAACTACAGGTGCGATGCGTGAAACGCAATGTGCTCACCAATAAAGCTCGCGATGAAGAAGTAGCTATGGTCATAACCAGGCTGCATCCTCAGCTCCAAAGGGTAACCAACACTATTGGCAACCTCTTGCAACAACTCGGGTTTAAGCTGCTCCTGCAGGAAATTATCTGCGTCACCCTGATCAACCAACGCAGGTAACTTTTCCTCAACATGCGCCATCAGCGCACAGCTGTCGTGCTCAGCCCAAGTCGCGCGGTCGTCCCCCAGGTACATGCCCAGCGCTTTCTCGCCCCACGGGCAACGCAAGGGAGAGCAAATGGGGGAAAATGCAGATACCGACTTGAATCGCCCCGGGTTTTTCAGTGCGATAGTCAATGCGCCATGACCGCCCATGGAATGACCTGAGATAGCCATCCGTGCTTCATCCACTGGGAACTGTGCCTTGAGCAGCGCTGGCAACTCGGTGACCACATAGTCATACATGCGGTAATGCTGCGACCAGGGCGACTGCGTGGCGTTGACGTAGAACCCGGCGCCCAGGCCAAAGTCCCATGCGGCCTCCGGGTCATCGGGCACACCCTCACCGCGAGGACTGGTATCGGGTGCAACGATTGCAATACCGTGTTCTGCGGCGTATCGCTGCGCGCCTGCCTTGGTCACAAAATTTTCATCGGTGCAGGTCAAGCCGGAAAGCCAATACAGCACCGGCACTTTGCCCTGCTCCGCCTGTGGGGGCAGATAAATGGAGAAATTCATCTCGCAGCCCAATACCTCGGAAGCATGGCTGTAGCGCAATTGACGTCCACCGAAACAAATATTTTCGCCGATTTTTTCCATTATCAATTCCGTTAGTAAGTGACGACCGAACGAATACTCTCGCCGGAATGCATCAAATCAAACGCTTTATTAATATCGTCCAATGGCATGGTATGAGTGATCAGGTCATCGATATTGATACGCCCGTCCATGTACCAATCAACGATTTTTGGCACATCGGTACGGCCGCGAGCGCCACCAAAAGCAGTGCCTTTCCAGCTGCGACCGGTAACCAGTTGGAATGGCCGTGTGGAAATTTCCTGACCCGCGCCGGCAACACCAATGACGCAACTTTCTCCCCAGCCTTTATGACAGGCCTCCAGCGCCTGGCGCATGGTATTGACGTTACCAATGCACTCGAAAGTGTAATCCAGGCCACCCCCAGTAATTTCAACCAGATGGCCAACTACATCGTCCACCTCTTTTGGATTGACGAAGTCGGTCATGCCAAACTTTTTCGCCAGCCCGACTTTATCGGGATTGATATCGACGCCAATAATTCGCGAAGCGCCTACCATCTTGGCGCCCTGGATCACGTTCAGACCAATGCCCCCAAGACCCCAGACTGCAACGGTTGAGCCAGGTTCCACCTTCATCGTGAAAGCAACGGCACCTATGCCAGTGGTTACACCGCAACCGATATAGCAAATTTTGTCGAAAGGTGCGTCCTCACGCACCTTAGCCAATGCTATTTCCGGCATTACCGAATAGTTGGAAAAAGTAGAGCACCCCATGTAGTGCAGTATCGGTTTACCATCGAGCGAGAAGCGGCTGCTGCCATCGGGCATTACGCCACGGCCCTGTGTCTCGCGAATAGACTGACACAGGTTGGTTTTTGGGTGCAGACAAAAATTGCACTCGCGGCACTCTGGTGTATAAAGCGGGATGACGTGATCACCGGGCTTTAAACTGCTAACACCGGGGCCAACATCGACGACTACACCAGCGCCCTCATGGCCAAGGATGGCTGGAAATTCGCCCTCGGGGTCGTCTCCTGACAGGGTAAACGCATCCGTGTGGCAAACGCCGGTGGCTTTTATTTCGACCAATACTTCGCCCGCGCGCGGCCCATCAAGGTCCACCTCGCATATTTCCAGTGGTTTACCGGCTCCAAACGCGACTGCTGCACGTGTCTTCATCAAACTCTCCCTGATTTGGTGTTATCGCAAAATCGGCGTAGTTTAATTAGTTGCCATAAGCAAGATAAATACTCTATCTTGCACCTCACTGTTGTTATATGGAAACAATGAGGGCCTTATTCATGGCATCGCACCGTTGGGAGAGTATAGAAGCCTTTGAGCGAGTCGTGCGCCTGGGGAGTTTTACCCGCGCCGCGGATGACCTGGGAGTTTCTCGCTCTCACGTGAGCCGTCAGATCAACGCGCTGGAAAATCGACTGGATGCCCAGCTACTGCTCAGAACAACTCGCAAAGTATCGACCACGGATGTCGGCCAGGCATTCTATATGCAATGCCGACAAGTACTGGACAACCTCGATGAGGCGGAGCGAGCAGTACTCGACCTGCAGGCCAATCCACGCGGCATCCTGCGAGTGACCGTTGCTGGCGCATTTGGAGAGGACTTTATCGCCCCAGCAGCCCTGGACTTTATGGCTGAATACCGCGACCTCATCGTAGAATTGAACTTCAGTAACCGGCTCATCGACCTGATTTCAGAAGGCTACGACGTAGCGATCAGGGCAGGCACACTGAAGGATTCCTCGTTAATCGCCCGTCGTATTAGTACCCGCAAACTGCTCACCTGCGCATCGCCGGAATATTTACTGCGCAATGGCACACCCAGCAGCATCCACTCCCTGACTAACCATAACTGTCTACTGGGCACACTGGACAGCTGGCGTTTCCGTGAAAATGGGCGAAACCAGGATCTGCGGGTTAGCGGCAACTGGCGCTCCAACAATGGGCGTTCATTACTGCGCGCCGCACGGGCAGGGCTCGGTCTAGTCCAACTGCCCAGCTTCTATCTTGATCAAGATATTATTGATGGTGCGCTGCTACCGGTTCTGGAAGATTACAACCCAACGGACACGGGCGTCTGGGCAGTCTATCCACACAACCGGCACCTGTCTGCAAAAGTGCGCCTGTTCGTCAATTTCCTCGCCGACAGATTCAATGAGTAAGCGGTGAACACACCGCCCTCGAATCTGTATACTCTTGCTCCCTAGCCATTCCCAACACAGGTAATATCATGTCTGAACTGGTCACTGTTGAGATCAACGATCACGTTGCTCACGTCCGCCTCAATCGACCCGAGAAGATGAACGCCCTGAGCTGGCAGATGTTCGAGGCCATCACTGACGCCGGTCGTGAGCTGTCGATTAATAAAGATGTCCGCGCAGTCGTTCTATCGGGCGAGGGTCGTGGATTCTGCGCTGGCCTGGATCTGGAAAACTTTGCCAGCGGCGAACTCAACAGCAACTTCTTCGGCCCCGGCCGCGGCGGCTTCTGGCCAAACTACTACCAATCCCCCGCGTACGTGTGGAAAGCGATGCCAGTGCCAGTCATTTGTGCCTTGCATGGCGTCGCCTATGGCGGCGGATTCCAGATCGCCATGGGGGCGGACATTCGTATTGCTCACCCCGAAAGCAAGCTGTCAGTCATGGAGATCAAATGGGGACTCATCCCGGACATGTCGGCATCACAGACCCTGCGTGACCTGGTGCGCCTGGACATCGCCAAGGAACTCACCTTCACCGGCAGGGTCGTCAATGCTGAAGAAGCCATGTCACTGGGCCTTGTCACCCGGCTAGACGAAGAACCGGTCAGCGCTGCCCTGGCGATGGCTCATGACATTGCCGGTCGCAGCCCGGATGCAATCACCTACGGGAAATACCTGTTGAATCATGGCTGGCACGGCAGTGACAGTGACGGTCTGCGTTTGGAAGAAAAGCTACAGGGCCGCATTCTGGGCAAGGACAATCAGACCGAAGCTGTGATGTCTGGAATGGAGGGGCGACCCGGAAAATTCAACCCCCGCCAAATTGAAACTTTTGAGGACATCGGCAACTTATGACTACTACCTACACACCCCCCAAGGTCTGGACCTGGGACTCAGAGAGTGGCGGCCGTTTCGCCAACATCAACCGACCGATTGCGGGCGCTACCCATGAGAAAGAACTCCCAATAGGCAAGCACCCTTTACAGCTTTACTCCCTGGCCACGCCCAACGGAGTTAAAGTTACGATCTTGCTGGAAGAGTTACTCGCCCTGGGTAAGACCGATGCCGAGTACGACGCTTACCTGATCAATATCAGTGAGGGCGACCAGTTCGGTAGCGACTTCGTCGCTGCCAATCCCAACTCGAAAATTCCGGCAATGATGGATCACAGCACCACGCCCCCAACTCGCATTTTCGAGTCCGGCGCAATGATGCTGTACCTGGCAGAAAAGCACGACGCTTTTATTCCGAAAGATGAACCTGCGCGCGCCGAGTGCCTGTCCTGGCTGTTTTGGCAAATGGCTGCCACCCCCTTCCTGGGCGGCGGGTTCGGGCATTTCTATGCCTACGCGCCGGAAAAATACGAATATCCAATCAATCGCTACGCAATGGAAGTGAAACGACAACTGGATGTGCTCGACCGTCGACTAGCCGAGGCAAGCTATTTAGCAGGCGACGAATACACCATTGCCGACATGGCCGTGTATCCCTGGTATGGCAAACTGATCACCGGCGAAATTTACGACGCTCAGGAATTCCTGGACGTCGCGTCTTACACTAACGTCAAACGCTGGGCTCAAACAATCGAAGGCCGACCGGCCGTGAAGCGAGGCGAACGCGTCAATAAAGCCTGGGGACCGGAAGAAGAAAGAGTGCCAGAGCGCCACGACGCTAGTGATCTGGACTGAATACCCGGTCTAACTCAATGAATTCCCAGGACTCTATCAAGGAACAAAAGCGCATGGGACTGGGAATGATGATCCTGGCCTGGGTGGTATTTTTGGGTCTGGGCATTTTATTTTTTGGCGACGTACTGGAAAAACAATTCAACCCCAACCAACGTCTGGACACCCAATATTCCAAAGCGGGAATGCGAGAGGTGGTACTGCAGCGCAACAAGTTTGGGCACTACGTGACCAGTGGCACGATTAATGGCCAGCCTGTCACCTTCATGCTGGATACGGGGGCTACTGGCGTTGCCATTCCTGAAGCGATTGCGCGAAAACTGGATATACCACGGGGACGCCCGTACCGCACTCAGACAGCAAACGGCATATCCACCAGTTACGCAGCATCGCTAGACAGCGTGGCAGTGGGAGAAATTGAGTTACGTGATGTGCAGGCTGGAATTGCGCCGGGCCTGGCTATGAATCAAATACTTCTGGGCATGACCTTTCTCAAGCACATTGAATTCACCCAACGGGGCGACACGCTAATATTGCGCCAATATTTGTAGGTAAAAAAAAATTGGCGCCCCGTTCAATCAAGATAACGCCAGCTATCGGCACCATCAAACTGACGCACCCTGATTTTCGCAAGCTGCGCAGGCTCAACGAGGCATGTGTTAACCGCCATCACCGCACCCTCCTTGGGCTCACGGCTCACCCAGTGAGTCGTACTTCCACACGTTTTGCAGCTGTGAAACGCCAGCTCTTTATCACCCCAGGAATAGGCGATAGATGCACCGGAGTCAGCATTTAGCGTCACTTTATCGACGGGCGCATGTGCCCACACAGTACCCAGACGCCTGCAAATAGAGCAGTTACATTGGGTGAGCCATTCCGGCTGATCGTCCAGCTCAAATGATATTGCGCCGCAATGGCAGTTGCCCTTGATCATTTCACGACTCCTGTTAACTGAAAAAAACCGACCTCGAGACCGGTTTCCCAAACATCGCAATAGTGCGCGTTCTCGCATCTGCCAAACAACTGCGCCAGGACAGGCGTTTACTTATTCACTAGAACCAGTTGTTTTGCATATCCTTGCAGGTACCGTCCAGCTTCATCAGCAATGCAGCCCAGGTTTCAATTTCAGGCAGGTCGTAGCGAGAAAAATACTGCATCGCCTGTAATTTCCCGCGATAAAAATTGGCATCCTCTTCATGTGGGTCTGCGGCCAGACCTCGACAAGCAACAATTCCCTGCTTCAGCCACATCCAAGCGATAACCACGTTACCAAACAAGTCCAGGTACTTCACCGAGTTGGCCAGCACCAGGTCGATATCTTTTTCCGCCATCGAGCCCAACAGGAACTCTGTGACCTGTTTCAGCGTATCCACGGCGGCACTCAACTGCTCTGCAGCTTCTGAAAGTTCTGCACTGGCTCGTGCCTCGGCGATGGTATCGCCTATTGCATTGAGGCATGCCGTGTAGCCCGCGAGCCCGTTCTGCGGCACTTTGCGCGCCAGCAAATCCAGGGACTGTATGCCCGTCGTGCCTTCATGAATCGGATTGAGGCGATTGTCGCGATACATCATCTCGACCGGATGCTCGTTAACATATCCCGCCCCACCCAGGACCTGTATCGCCATAGAGTTGGCCTTGGGACCATACTCCGATGGCCAGGACTTGATGACCGGTGTTAAAAAGTCGAGAAGCTCATGGGCAGCTGCCCGCTCTTCTTGCGTGTGGGCCGTATGCTCATCATCTGCCAGCATGGTGCCGAATAAACACAGCGCATAAGCTCCTTCTGAGTAGGCTTTTTGCGCCAGCAGCATACGCTTCACGTCGGCGTGTTCGATAATATTTACCGGTGGCGCCAATGGGTCCTTGGCCGACGGCAAGCGTCCTTGTGGGCGTTCCTTGGCATAATCCAATGAGTACTGATAGCCCGCAAGTGCGATGATGGCGGCGCCGCTGCCCACCATAATTCTCGCCTCGTTCATCATATGGAACATGTACATCAAGCCGCGATTTTCTTCTCCCACCAGGTAACCGACTGCGCCTTCTTTCTCACCGAAATTGAGTGCTGTAGACGTTTGCCCGCGACCGCCCATTTTGTGAAACAGCCCGGCCAGGGTAACGTCGTTTCGCTCACCGAGGCTGCCATCATCATTCACCATGAATTTAGGCACAATAAACAGGGATATCCCCTTAACGCCCTTGACCGCGCCCTTGACTCTCGCCAGCACCAGGTGAACGATATTCTCTGTCAGCTCATGGTCTCCACCGGAGATCCAGATTTTGTTGCCGCTGATCCGGTAAGTGCCATCTTGCTGAGGTATTGCCGTGGTCGTAAGATCTGAAAGACTGGAGCCAGCACCGGGCTCGCTCATCGCCATAGTGCCCGCAAAACGGCCGCTTCGCTGGGGCTGCACCCACTTATCCTTTTGCTCTTGTGTGCCATGCGCGTCAATCAGGTTGGCGTTGGCATTGGTGAGCCCGATATAGCCCATGGTCGTGCTGCCAGCAGCGTTGAGATAGGCACCGGTAGCGGCGGTCGCCAGTGCGGGCAATTGCATACCGCCCAACTCGTAATCTGCTCCAGGAGACGCCAGACCGGCCTCAATTACCGCATCAATCGCCACCTTGATCTCCGGTATCATTTGGACTTTTTCGCCATCAAATGTCGGCTGATTGGTATCAACTTTTTGCCTGATAGGTAGAAAGTAGTTTTCTGCAATCGCTTGAGCCACATCGATAGCCGCATCAATCGTTTCCCGATTGTGGTCGCTATAGCGCTCGCGGGTCAGGCTGGACTCTACTTCAAACACTTCGTAGAGCATGAATTCCAGGTCACGACGGCTCAATAAGGGTGCTGGCATGGCTAAAAACTCCGGTGTTGTAATGGTTTGAAAAAATACTATCCGCAACCATATCAGTGCGCAGACGTTGGTTGGTGTCACGCAGGTGACAGACACCTGTTCAATTACCGTTTCATTTATTCAGTAAAGGGATGCTACTCCAGCATTGCCACCCCGATGCCTTGTTCACCGGCGCCGACATAATTCAAATACACCTGAGCATCCGCTTCAAGCAACAAATGCGGATCGCGCAATCCATGATTGGGAACCGCTATTTCCCGCGAATCGGGGGCCACAATCAAACGAGCAGCAGCGCCGCACAGAAAGTTAAAAGGGCAAGAACCGCAACCATCGACTTTACAACAAAGCGAATCGTTAACAGCGCTCGCCCTCTGTCGCCGGCAATCTCACTGGGTAGTGAGAATGACCTTCCCTCTTGCCTTGCGGTGTATCAGGCAATTAAAGGCATCTTCATACTGTGCCATGGGAAATACGTCAGTCACCACAGGGCTGAGCTTGCCCTGGGTGAACATATCCCACAACTCGGTGATGTTATTGAGGTTTTCCTGCGGCTCTTCGCCGGAGAACCTGCCCCAAAAAACACCTACCAAAGAACAGCCTTTTAACAGGGCCAGATTCAAGGGGATTTGAGGAATAGGGCCACTGGCAAAACCTATGACTAAATAACGTCCTTTCCAGGCCATACTGCGCACTGCAGGCTCGGCGAAATCACCGCCTACGGGGTCGTAAACTACATCGACGCCCTTGCCGCCAGTTAACTCCTTCACTCTATCCTTAAGCGACTCCTCAGAGTAGTTAATGACCTCATCGGCACCCAGTTGCTTACATAGCTCGAGCTTTTCGGGAGAACTGGCCGCAGCAATCACCTTAGCGCCCATCAATTTGCCAAGTTCGATGGCAGTCGTACCCACGCCTCCGGCCGCACCCAGAACCAACAGAGTTTCACCCGGCTGGATGTTGGCACGTTGCTTCAAAGCATAGTAAGAAGTGAAGTACGTAATGCTGACCCCTGCTGCTTGCTCAAAGGTCAAGCCTTCGGGCAGAGGGAAAGCACCCATTTCATGGACCGCAATACGCTCACAAAACGCGCCCGATGCACCCATGGAGATAACCTTGTCACCGACTTTATAGCGAGTGACCTTGTCGCCTACCGCACTCACGACGCCGGCACTCTCGGCACCGGGCACAAAAGGCATGTCCGGCTGAAACTGGTACTTGCCCTGAATCATCAATACGTCAGGAAAATTAAGTCCCGCGGCCTTAACATCAATGATTACATCGTTTTCACCAAGCTCGGGTTCCGGCCACTCGGTTGTCAGCTCCAACTTTTCCGGCAGACCGTGCTCTTTACAAATAATCGCTTTCATCATAAATCTCCAGTCAATCAGGCAACTTCGAACAAGCCAGCCGCACCCATGCCGCCACCAACGCACATGGTAATTACCACGTACTTCACGCCGCGGCGCTTGCCTTCAATCAAGGCGTGACCAATCATGCGTGACCCGCTCATCCCGTAAGGATGACCGATGGAGATCGCGCCGCCGTTAACGTTCAACTTGTCGTTGTCGATACCCAGCTGATCACGACAGTAGATGACCTGCACGGCAAACGCCTCGTTCAGCTCCCACAGGCCGATATCATTCACCGACAAACCGTGTTGCTTGAGCAATTTGGGCACAGCAAATACCGGGCCTATACCCATTTCATCAGGCTCACAGCCGGCAACTGCGATACCGCGATAAATACCCAGGGGCTCGAGACCTCGCTGCTCCGCCAGTTTGGCATCCATCACGACCTGCGCAGAAGAACCGTCAGACAGCTGTGAGGCGTTACCCGCCGTAATCGTGCCCCCTTCAACAACCGTCTTTAGATTGGCCAGGCCTTCAGCTGTCGTGGCGCGCAAACCTTCATCAGCAGATACAGTCGCTTCAGCCTCAGAGGCCTCACCCGTTTCTTTGTTCCAAACCGTGCGCATGCAAGAGACATCAACCAGCTCATCTGCGTACTTGCCAGATTCATAGGCAGCGGCTGTCCGTTGCTGAGACTGCAGGCCGTATTCGTCCATTGCATCGCGAGAGATATTGTAGCGTTGGGCAACCGTCTCGGCGGTCTGCAGCATAGGCATATGAATATTAGGATGCATTGCCATCAGCTCTTCATCCACGAAGCGATGCAGGTTCATGTGCTCGGTTTGGGCCAAAGAGATCGATTCCAGGCCACCACCAACAACCACGTCCATTCCGTCGTACATCACCTGCTTGGCTGCAGTTGCAACCGCCATCAGGCCAGAAGAGCACTGGCGGTCCAGAGTCATCCCAGAGGTCGTTATGGGCAGTCCTGCGCGCAAAGCAATCTGGCGAGCCACATTGGCACCGGTTGGCCCCTGCTGCAGCGCACAGCCCATAATGATGTCTTCAACTTCGCCGGGGTCAATACCGGCACGCTTGACCGCCTCGGCAACAGATGCAGCGCCCAGACTGGCGCCGCCCAAATTATTAAACCCACCGCGGTAGGCTTTGCCGATCGGGGTACGTGCAGTGGATACAATGACTGCTTCTTTCATGATCTTTCTCCAGTAATACAAAAAAGGGCACCAAAGGCACCCTCGATATTATTTACTTGTCTACCAAACCAAGGCCTTCCATCGCCTTACCGGTAAACTTGACGGTCTGCTCAAAGCCCGCTTCTGGCTGGCGTTCATTCACCGGGGAGGTAATAGCGTCCCAGTTCGCAGCGATGCCTTCCGGGGTCTGATCCTCTGGCTTAAGCCACACGCCGTCGGTTTCGACAATCTTACTCACCGAGTAAGCGCCCGCGCCGGCGCAGATAATCGTTTTGTTTGGAGCGTCCTCGCTGACCATGTACAGAACCGCTGGCGTCACTGTCTCGGGCGTGAGCAATGCAAAGGCTTCTTCAGGAATCAGCCCTTCAGTCATGCGTGTTCCAGCAGTGGGCGCCAGGGCATTGACGCGTATATCGAACTTGGCCCCTTCCTGCACCAGCGTATTCATGGCGCCAATTACACCCATCTTTGCACTGCCGTAGTTGGTTTGACCGAAGTTTCCGTACATGCCCGAAGAAGAGGTTGTGACCACAACACGGCCATAGGCCTGCTCACGCATGATATCCCAGCAGGCTTTGGTGCAATTAATCGTGCCCATCAGGTGCACATCCACCACCAGCTTGAAATCGTCAAGGTCGCACTTGGCAAAACTTTTATCGCGCAAAATTCCAGCGTTGTTGACTAAAATATCTACCCGGCCCCATTTATCCATGGTCTGCTTGACCATCGCTTCAACTTCTTCGTAGTTGGCGACGTTTGCGCCATTGGCGATAGCTTCACCACCCAGCGCCTCAATCTCAGCAACCACAGCCTGTGCGGACTCCGAACCTGCGCCTGAGCCATCAACACTGCCGCCCAGGTCATTGATGACCACCTTGGCGCCGCGCTTGGCAAGTTCGATGGCATGACTACGGCCCAGACCCTGGCCAGAACCGGTAACGATGGCAACTTTGCCGTCATAGCGAATAGACATTGTTAAACACTCCTATGGGATAAATTTTTTGCGCAGTCATCACCCGCCTGCGTAGGGATGACATCGATGGCAGCGAGTTTAATCGTTTCCTAGCCAGTGATGACCATGGAAAGCCACTCGGCAACCAGCGCCGGCGTGTCCTCGCCCTCGATCTCAACGGAAACCCCCTGCTTTATCAGGAATCGGTTATCGTCTTTACGATCCACGTTTAGCACTTCAGAGTGGCAGCGCACACGCTTGCCAGAGGCGACGGGTGCAAGAAAGCGAACCTTGTCAAAGCCATAGTTGAGGCCCATGACCGTATTTTCAGGAACGACTCCATTGCCCTCTATCATTTTGGACAGCAAAGAGAGTGTCAGGAATCCATGTGCAATGGTAGTGCCGAAGGGCGTATTTTTAGCGGCTTCTTCGTCCACGTGAATGAACTGGTGATCCTCGGTGCAGTCAGCAAAGGTATTGATACGGTCCTGAGTTACCTCGATCCAATCGCCGGGCTCAAATTTGGTACCAATCGCGTTAACCATCTCATCCTTAGGTACAATTTTTACAGCCATGGGGGAGCTCCCTTGAATTAAGTTATTAGCGGTGTCTGGAATTTTCGGCACTCTTTATGCCACTATTGAACTGCGATTACAAGTTGCGCCTGATTCACGGAGCTCGCGGCGAAGAATTTTGCCTAAGTTGGCACGGAGAAGCCCCTTAGCAAAGGCAACCATTCAGGAATTTTGGTGCAGTGCCAACTGCTCTCGACAAAACGCTTTGAGGCTATTATTGTCTGTGCGATGAGAGACTATAGCAACATGATGCCCGAATCAGGTTTCTACCGAGACTACGTTCAAGCGAGTTTCGATGAACGACTGCCATCGTTATCACAATTGCGAGGAATATCCTCTTGAAACCCCCTCCGCTGGCTCTTGCTCTTTCTGACGGCCCGAGAGCTTTACTGGATGCTGCCGTGCTTGGCCTGGCAGCCCCACTTTTGCGCAAAATGCCAAAAGCCACAGGAAAACACAGCGTCATGGTGATACCGGGCTTTCTCGGCGATGATGGCGGCAACGGTCCACTCATTCGCTTCCTGAACAGTTTGGGGTATCAGGCCAGTGGCTGGGAGCAGGGTCGCAATCTGGGTACTGCCAGTTTCGATAAGGACAGTCTTACCGGGGCGCTGGGGAGTCTTGCTGTCGCAGGCGGTGGCAAGGTGACCCTGATCGGTCATTCTCTAGGTGGCATCTACGCCCGCGAAATTGCTCGCATGGAGCCCGGTGTTGTCCGCCAGGTCATTACCCTTGGCAGCCCCTTTGGCTCCGGGCATGAAGAGGCATCTCACGCCTCACGACTCTACAGAAGGTTGAACCCCGGGGATCACAGGGAGATGGTGAACCCCGCCCCGCCACCGGTGCCTACTACGGCCATCTACACCCGGGGAGACGGTGTCGTCAATTGGCGTACATCCGTTCAGCGAGGTGATTACCCCAATGTTCACAATATAGAGGTGCTTGGCAGCCATATCGGGCTCAACATGAATTTGGCTGTTTGGTACTGGGTCGCGCGAAAGCTCACCGAGCATTAGCTATCGCCCTGGCCAACTGCCTGGGCTTTCTTGACGTCTGCTTCAAGATGCCTGCCCGCCAAGTAGAACAACACTATTCCTATTGAACTTAACAAGCCTACCGTCAACATTGCATAGCGTAAGCCATCGTTTCCGAAGTGCGGCATATACAAATCACTGAGGACACCAACCGTCAGTGGTCCAAGCCCAAGCCCGATCATATTCAGCACAAAAAACAGTATCGCGGAAGTCATGGCACGCATAGAGGGCGGTACCAATGCGTGGCAGGTAGCGACCACAGGGCCCATGTAGGTATTTAAAAATAGAGTAACAAAGAACATCAGGCCAATAACGACCGTTGTGTTGTCTAGCAGCAGGTAGGGAAAACCCATTGGTAGCGCAATAATGCCTGCCGCCGCCGGCAACCAAACGTACCAACGGCGGTCTCTCACACCCAGGCGGTCCGTAAGGTAGCCGCCCAAAAACGTGCCTATCATGCCCCCACCACCGCCAAATATCGCCAGTACTACACCAACTTCACCCACGCTAAAACCATGATTTCGAATCAGGAAAGACGGCGCAAAATTGCCATTGCCATAACCCGCAAACGATGTCGCCCCGGCTGCCAGGGCCAGATACCAAAAACTGCGCACCGAAGACAAGTGCTTGAGCGTCTCACCCAGAGACGGTTTGTGCGCCATGTTGACCGACTCATCCCATTGTCCTCTCGGTGGCTCTTTGACCGTGAAATAAAAGACAACTGCCAGCAGCACCCCTGGAATACCAACGGAGAAAAAAGCGATACGCCAACCAAAGAACTCGCTGATCAATCCGCCAACAATAAACCCCATCAGAATTCCCAGATGGAGCCCGGTGGTATAGATAGCCATCGCGGTTGCTCTGCGCTCCGGCGGGTAGTAGTCACTAATCATCGAGTGAGCAGGCGGACTGCCGCCCGCCTCGCCGATACCTACCCCGATTCTCGCCAGCAGTAACTGGCTGTAGTTCTGCGCAAGACCCGACAAAGCGGTCATCCCACTCCAGACAGCAAGAGATGCTGTGATGATATTGCGACGGTTAGTACGATCGGCCCAGTAGGCGATGGGGATACCAGCTGTGATGTACACCAACGCAAAAGAAAAGCCGCTTAAAAGGCCCAGTTGAGTATCGGAAAGCCCCATGTCATTCTTGATGGGTTCCTGCAAAATCACCAGAATCTGTCGGTCGACGAAGTTAAAGGCATAAACCAGCGTCAGCATAAACAAACCATAGCCGGCGACTTTGCTACTGACTTTTTTATCGGAACTGACTGCGGACGTCACGCTCATCACTTATCCTTCCTGTGGTATCGCGTCATTGTTCCATAACAGGCTACTGATGTAATCCTCGTCGTTGTCGATATCAATACCTGGCGTTAACATAAACGACTCCGGCCTTACCCCGTTGGCATTACTCAAAACACATTCGAGATCACAATTTATGGAATATGAAACAATACGGTATGAAGTGAAGGATCACATTCTAACCCTCACTCTCAATCGTCCGGACCAGCTCAACGCTTTTACCATCGTCATGGCTCACGAACTGATTGACGCATTTAACCGTGCCAGCGAGGACGATGAAGTTCGTGCCATTGTGGTCACCGGCGCGGGGCGCGCTTTCTGCGCTGGCATGGACCTCTCGGGAGAAGGCAATGTATTTGGTCTTGATGAGGCGCGGTCACCGACCATGGAAGACATGGAGAAAAGACTTAACGACCCGGATATTATCTCCGGCGTCAGAGACACGGGCGGCCGGGTAACTCTCGCCATTTACGATTGTAAAAAACCAGTGATTGCCGCAATCAATGGTGCCGCAGTCGGCATAGGCGCGACCATGACTTGCGCCATGGATATTCGCCTGGCGTCCGAAAACACCCGCATTGGCTTCGTTTTTAACAAAATCGGAATCACACCAGAGGCCTGCTCCACCTGGTTTCTACCCCGTATCGTCGGTGTTTCACAAGCACTTGAATGGTGTTACACCGCGGATATTATCGGGCCAGAGGAAGCGCTATCTGCTGGACTTGTAAAGTCTGTATTGCCGGCCGACGAGTTGCTCGCCGGGGCTTATCGCATTGCCGAAAAAATCGCCCAGCACTGTCCCGTCGCGATCGCGCTGACCCGGCAAATGATGTACCGAAATGCTGCGGCGCCACATCCAATTGAAGCCCACAAAGTGGATTCGCTGGCGATTTTTTACGCCAGTCTCAGCAGTGGCAAAGAGGGCGTACAGTCCTTTCGCGAAAAGAGAGCCGCAAATTTTACCGATAAGTGCTCGGTCAATATGCCGCCCTTCTATCCCTGGTGGGATCAGTCGGAGTCTTGAATCAAACCCGAGCCATGTTCGGCCCGGGGGCGGCGTTGCAGACTGTCATGACGATACTCTGTGGGGGTACAGTCATGCCAGGTTTTGAAAGCTGCTGAGAATGAAGAGGGGTCACCGTAGCCTAGCAAAAAAGCGATTTCGATGACGCTCAGTCGGTTCTCTTGCAGGTAACGC
>OCVR010000013.1_pt1 | contig 150248 bp, 159 predicted proteins | sample 1539091 | NCBI WGS metagenome assembly OCVR01 (sample SAMEA3355530, study PRJEB22509) | marine metagenome | biome: marine; feature: coastal ocean; material: water | place: USA | collected 2010-08-07 | depth 16 m | reverse complement strand
GTGGGCGTCAAACAAGAAAATGCGCAGTCTTGGAAACATCTGCTCACATTGATCAGCGATGAAATGCAGCTGCTCCTCTCGGACATCCTTTCCAGCATCCTTGTAATAAGATGTGCCCGCCGCGCAAGCCTCGATCTCGTGAATGGGCAATGCGATTTCATAATCGGACACACCTGACGAAAGCCATTCCAGTTGATCCTGCATCGCGCTGTAAGCCTCTGGCAAACGACGTTCACGAACAGCAGCGTATTCCCAATTAAGCATGCGTTTGGTCTTCAAAATATCCGGCAAAGTCGCAGGGACATGACGCACTTTGTATCCAGCGGCCTCGTGATGCCACTCCAGTAATTGTTCATCCGCTGAGGTGCGTTCCGCTGGACTAAGTGACAACGCAGCCGCCACGATATCACCCGGTGTTTCGGGTCGATTTGTGAGGCCAAGCAACCAATCCGTACTCACACCCAACGCCTTTGCCGCATCCGCCGCCAATTGCGCGTTTGGCAGGCGCGGTTGATCGCTTTTAAGCAGTTGTCCGATTGTCGAACGATCCACATGCGCGGCTCTGGACAGCCCGCTTTTTGTGACGCCCTTAACAGACATAGCTTCCATGAGGCGTTCACGAAACAGATTTGCGCGTTGTCGTTTGTCCACTTCAGTCCGCTTTGTTAAGTTTTGTCTGCATAGTGGAATTTATGCAGTGCATTCTCCTAATGTCCACAGGTTTCTTTCCAAGATATCTCACTGGAAACAAAACCTTCAAAGCAGGATCATTTTATGGACAGCAACATCAGACTTCTTACAAAGGCCGTCACCTGGCAAGTCTCTGGTTTCTTTACGATGATGTTGATTGGCTTCTTTTTCACAGGCTCTATTGCCGCCAGTGGCGGCATTGCAATTGCAGGCACGATCATCGGTTTCATTGCATATTTCATACATGAGCTAGCATGGTCAAAGATCGTTTGGGGGTTAAGCAAACGTTGATCGCAATAGTGTCAGTTTCTGATCCCTTGACCTAAACCCGCTTTGTGATCACAAAGTATGCATGCTGATAAATCCACGCCCCTCAGAAATTCCCGCAGCCGCACATGATCGCGTTTACCGCACTCTGCGCTCGCGTATCATGTATGGCGATATTGCCCCAGGCCAAGCGATGACCCTGCGCGGCATTGGTGAGGAGTTCGAAGTCTCCATGACCCCTGCGCGCGAAGCAGCGCGACGGCTGGTGGCCGAAGGAGCGTTGTCAATGACAAGTTCCGGTCGCGTCTCGACCCCTGAACTTAGCGGTGAGCGCATAGAAGAGCTTGCCGCCCTGCGCGCGTTGATCGAAGTGGAGCTGGCCAGCCGCGCCCTGCCCCGCGCGCATATGGCTTTGATCGAGCGCTTGCAGATGATCAACACCTCCATTGCAGACCAAATCGCGCGCCAAGATGCGGTGGGCTACATTCGCACCAATCTGGAATTTCACCGCACGTTATATCTGCGCGCGCAGGCCCCTGCGATGCTCGCGATGGCTGAACAAGTTTGGCTACAACTTGGCCCCACGATGCGCGCGCTCTACGGGCGTTTGCGTCGCAAAGAACTACCGCATTTCCACCGCTTGATTGTTGCGGCATTGAAGGCGGGCGATGAGCCGGGTTTGCGGCTTGCTGTGCGCTCTGACGTAACGCAAGGTCTGAAGATGCTGGTGCGCTAAGACACCACTAAAAATTTAACAAAATATGTAACTTATACTCATAGGACGCCAAAACCCGAAAATACCATACGCCTAGCTGTCGTAGGCATCGCGGGCAGCCATTACCTTGGGAAAGCTCTCTAAAGCAAAGTTCACCATATGCTTGCTTGCGTTTAACAGCTCACGCCCAAGGGGCGTCAGCGCGTAACTCACAGCGACGGGTGGGCCAGGGTCAACGGTTCGGGTCAGATAACCGTCACGTTCCAATGAGCGCAAATTTTCTGTCAGCACTCGTTGAGTAATGTCGCCGATAGTTCGTTTCAGCTCCCCAAATCGCAGTGCTCCATCCTCCAGAGCTAAGACGATCAGCGTCTGCCATTTGCCTGTCACCTTGGCTAGGACATTGCGAATTGGACAGAGTTTGCCGTCTTGTGCTGTCAGTGAGGTTACTGGAAGCATACTACATTCCTTTTTAGTGCCTAATTGATACCTGGTGCGTAAATGATACTTACAGCACATCGGAAACTCAACATGATTCGAAAGGACCTCATCATGACCACAACTGAAACCAAAAATATTGCGATTATTGATAGCTATTTCAAAGCAATACAAACAGGCGATCTTCAAACTCTGGGGGCATTGGTCTCTGAGGATATTATTTGGCATCAACCAGGCAGCAACAAGCTCTCAGGAACGCACCAAGGTGCATCAGCAGTATTTGGGACGATTGGGGGCATGATGGAGGAATCCGCCGGAACATTTAAAATTGATAGTGTCCAGTCTATCATGGCCAACGGGTCAAGAGTTGCGGCGGTTTTAACGTTCTCGGGTCAGCGCGATGGGTCGGAGATGTCGATGTTAGGAGTTGATATTTTCACCATTGAGGGCGGTAAAATTACGGAATCTTGGCTATACTCTGCTGATCAACCAGCTGAAGATGCCTTTTGGGGTCAATAGAGCGGTTCCAAATTACGGTAACTCGCTACGCATTCGATAACCAATTGATATAATTGGATTATAGAAGTAAGCCGTGATTCACACGCCAGGACGAATCGCTCTAGACTGAAAACCTCTGTTGATCCTCAGAACAATATTGGTGCCGTATGTCTTGCCCAGTCAGAACCCGAAATTTCTCTTGAGTGATGATCCTAAAGTTGTCTGATACTTGGCTTCGGAAGATCTTCCACTCGTTCGGGATGGTCTCCCGAAAGAACTTGAGGCTCGCATTTGCGAACTGCTTTTGCGTGGGGTAGTAGAGATTGTGGGTGGCGCATTGGTGCGTGACCCACAATCGTTCGATAGGGTTCAGGTGCGGGCAATAAGGCGGCAGTTGGATCAGATGGATGCGGCTCTCCGGCCTAGCGAGGAACGTCCTGACATCAGGCCCTTTGTGGTAAGCAGCGTTGTCCCAGATCACGCGGATGAGACGTTTGTCGGGATTGCGCGCCTCGATCTTGGCAAGAAGCTGCGCGGCACTGACCCGGTCTACGGTGGTCTGTTCGACAAAGGGCGCGTCGAAGGTCTCAAGGTTGAGCACACCATGGATATTTACGCACCCGCGCCCTGCGGTGGTTATCACGGCAGGGTTTGATCCCGCCTTGACCCAGCCATAACTGGGCTTTGTCTGGTATTCGGGATGCACGGCATTGGCCAAATACACGGCTTCATCGGCGCTCAACACGCTCAGAAGCTGCTCGTACATGGCGATGAATTCGGCCTGGTTCTCGGCACTTGTGACGCGCGGCAGCCCTTTCGGCTTTCGATACTCGTAGCCCAGTCGGGAAAGGAGCTTGATGCAGCACGAGAGGGAGTAGCCTACGCCATACTGTGCCGCGATATGCGCCCTGATCTCGACCGTCAATCGACAGAAGCGTTCGTCCAACCAAGCGCAAAGCTCTGTCTCTTGAGCCGCCATCATGCAGGACTGACCGCCCTTCCAGCCGTCGGTCGAAAGCGCGTCCCAGCCGCCCTCTCGGTAGGTCTTGTACCAGCCGCGGATGGTATCATCGTCCAGCAGAAGGATCGTATTCGCACGACGCGCAATGCCTTAGTCCTTTCGATGGCCGCGATCGCGGGAGAGAAGCTCACGTCGCTCTGAACGGGAAAGAAAGTCGGCGCGTATCACGCCTCTACCTGAATCGTTCACGCTATAGACGTCAACTCATCAAAATTCGGACCCTCGATGACTCCGAGTATAGTTTTAAAAATTTTGGTAGCTCCTGTGACACTCCACCGTTTCTAAAGATGTGCTACATATGCCCGCTTTACCCATTGATGCGACTGCCAATGACATGGCTATCTCCATGTTTGGCAATGGTATTACAATCATCTCCGCGACTTACGCGGGTGTTGCGGCTGCCTCTGGAACCTATACCGGAGGTGATGCAAGCGCGCCCGATATCACACCTGCTGCAACGGGTGTCATTCTATCAACGGCAAATGCGACCGCCGTCACGAACTGCAGTGGCGACGTAAACGCGGCTGAAGGAACAGGCACAGATCATGGAACCAGCAGTGACAGTGATCTAGACAGCAACCTGCTCATTGCGGGCGGATCAGTTCAAACAGTGTTGATCGCGGGCGATAACACGGCCTCTTTGAAGCTCGGACAAAGTGGTGACTTTGATCTTTTGTCAAACGATTCCAGTATGAGCAGCATGGATCTGATGATCACCCAAATCAATGGTCAACCCGTGTCATTCGGAGATGTCGTCAGCAGGTTCAAGGCAAAGACGCCCCAATCGATTTTGACGAAAGTGCTCTGGGAGCACACAGCGCCACCTCTGTTTCGCCGTTGCATCGGGTGTTGATCACCAACCCTGACACTGCACTGCTTTTCGGGTCTGACGAGGTCTTCGTGCAAGCACGTGACCTGATCAATGAACGCACAATCGCCAACGCACTGGCCCGTGCACCGTCACATATTTTCATCTATTGTTTGATCGCCACGAAATCGTCACAGGTGATGGCCTGCTTAACGAAAGCTCTCAGCCTGGCCATCAAATTTGAGGCACCACTGCGCTCAAGTCTCAAGCGCATTGTCGCAGCTCGCAATCTCAGCGGTATAAAAGCGGCACGTCCCAGTTTGCGCAAATTCGAAGGCAAGGTTCTTTCCACCCATGCAGAGGTGTTGGTTGCATGAAGCAACGCCAATACCCCCACCAAAGCTGCGCTTCGGGAGTGCGATCGACCTACACTTAGGTGTATCAAAATAACGGTGTGGCAGGCCTGCCATTGAAGGTATCTCAAATGATCACACATCTCACAGAGGAAATGCTGTTACAGTCTTGCAAATGCGCCTTGAACCAGAGTGGTTACTGTTATGTCAAACAAGGCGGGATCGTAGAAAAGTACCATTCATGAGCTCGGGTTGGAATTTAGGATTTCACGGTTAAGGAAAGCCTGACAGCCCGCGCGCTTAAAAGCTGACCCCGAACAGCCAGCCAATGCCTGAGGTCACAACCATCGCGAAGACGCCCCAGCCAACAACCCTGAGTGTAGGACGCAACAATGGCGCGGCGCCTGCTTTGGCCCCCAATGCACCAAGTGCGGCAAGGGCAAGCACAGTCACAAAGAGCACAACATGAATGATTGACGTTGCGGGAGCCAACCATGCAGCCATAAGCGGGATCGCGGCGGCGATGCTGAACGTGACGCCAGATGTGAACGCCGCTTGCATAGGGTTTGCGGATTGATCTTCCGTGATGCCCAACTCATCGCGCACATGCGCGCCTAAGGCATCATGCTCAGTAAGTTCCTTGGCGACGATCTGCGCATTCTCTGCGCTTAGGCCGCGCTTCACATAGATCTCCGCGAGTTCTGCGAGCTCTTCTTTGGGGAAATCCTTTAAAGCACAGGCTTCGCGTTCGATATCTACGCGCTCAATATCGGATTGCGAAGAAACAGAGACATATTCACCCGCCGCCATCGACATCGCCCCCGCGGACAGGCCTGCAACACCCGCGATAATCACCGCGCTCTGGCTGGCATCTGCTGCTGCAACGCCGACAATCAGGGAGGACACCGACACGATGCCATCGTTCGCCCCAAGCACCGCCGCACGCAACCAATTGCTGCGCGTAACGTAATGCGGCTCGCCAGGGTGCGCAGAAGGATCAGGCATGTTCAATTCGCTTTCGTTATTCTTGCGTCACTGGGTCGAAATCAGGACCGCTTCAACCCGCCGATTGGCAGTGCGCCCCGCTGCGCTTAGATTGCTTGCCACAGGCGACAGGAATCCAACCCCATCTGCAGAGAGCTGATCTGTGGGTACGCCATAGGCTTCGATCAATCGCTTCCGCACGGACGAAGCGCGGCGTTTGGAGAGGGCGATATTGCCCTCAAGGCTGCCTTCTGCATCTGTGTGACCCACCAAAGCGACCTTGCGGGTGCTGTTCGATCTGAGGTAATCCGCAAGGTTTTGCAGTGATTTGAAGGACCCTTCCCCTAAGTTAGAGGAGCCTGTTTGAAACATGAGATCGCTCAGGATCACACGCCCTGATACGTCCAATGTGGCTGCGGCACCCTTCGTAGTGACGGCTTGTCCGCTGCCTGTGGTGCTTGCGATGATCTCGCTTCCTTTAAACACGCTGATATCGGCGGCATCGTCCACGGAGATTTGGATAATCTGGATATAGGCAGAGGCCGCGCTACGAGAAATAAGCAAGGATAACGCCGCCTTAGGCGCATCCGCCTCGCCCTTGATCGCGGATACAAACCGGTAGTCATCGAGCGCCACATACATGTCCGGCGCGTCGATCACATCGGTGCCAAAGCGGAAATCAAAGCCACCACACGCACGGGCTGCGCATTCAAAGATCAACGTGTAGCCGTTCTCTTTCAACTCGTCCCTGAGCGGCAGCAAAAGTTGCAGCGGCGTCACCCCGCCCCCTTCGATGCGCCATGCTTGACGCGTCACGAAACCCTCGAAAATACGCGACGGGATGTCTGTGCCATCGAACTTGGCAATCGGCAGAGCATAGCTATCGACGCCCAAATTCTGCCCCGCCGTTTGACGTGCGGAACCGGGCAGGGTCAATTCAACCGCGCTTGCCAAGCTGGGCAACAAGCCCAAGATCACAAAAAAGAAGGGGCGTAACATGCTCATCTATGCTGCGCGTGGTATTCATCGTTGGGGCGCATATCCGTCGCAGAAGCTACGCGATTGGACATATTATAGAACGCGCACACATTAGCGATGTCCCAGATATCGCGGTCCGTGAAGCCCACGTCGCGCAACGCTTGGCGATCGGATTCTTCGATTGAGTGGCTTTCTTTGGTCACATGTTCCGCGAACAAAAGCATCGCACGTTGGCGGTCATCCAGATCCGCGACACGCCAGTTCATAACCAGCATCTCACCCAGTTTCGGATCACCCGAAAGCTGACGCACAGCAGCGCCATGCGCCGTCAGGCAATAGAAACATTTGTTGATGGAGGAGGTCACGACAGCGATCATTTCACGCTCGAGCTTACTGAGATTGCTGTCTGCGAGCATCAGATCATTGTAAAGCCCCGTGAAAGCGTTGAGTTTGTCGATATCAAACGCATGAGCTTGCAAAACGTTGGGGATCATCCCGAGTTTGTCTTGGCAGATGTCAAAATACTTCTGCGTCTGTGCGGGAAGCGGGTCGACCATCGGTAGATCGAGGGCGGTGGGTTTGCTCATGTCATCATCCTTTGCTGCGGTAGTGATATGTACCAGCCAGCGTCATGCCGAGCGAGGTGTAAAGCCCGTTCGCGGCTTCATTTTCTTGTGTGCAGATCACCGACATATGATTTGCGCCCTGCTCTTGCGCCCAAGTAGCGGCGCGGCGCATCATCCATTTGCCAACACCTTGCCCACGCTGATGCGGCAGGATTTCAAGCGCATGCACCATGGCGACGTTGTTTTGGATACCGACGTAGCCAGTGCCTGCGGGTTGGTCATTCCAACGCCCAAGGAGCGCAGTTTTGGGACATGTGGCACGTTGCATGACGGCGTAGCGTTTGGCATCGATGCCACCCCGATCCCAAATGTCATACATGATCTGTAAGGGTTCCCAGATGGTGAACGCAGTAACGCGCGGAATGGCGACGTCCGTCAGGTCAGTGATCGGACAGGTGTAGATATTGACGGGGTCTTTGATGGTGTAGTTATTGGTGTCGAGCAACCTGTCGAGGTCTTCTTCACCGTCCCGCACCATAAACAAGCTTGCTTGGTCAAGCGCATGCATAGCACTCTCTGCGGCGCTCAAATCCAAAGGACCATCGCCATCTTGGGTTGCCGCAGACACACGTTGTCCACCGCCTTGTCCGTCGCGAATGGTCCACGGGCCAAGGCACGTTTCGCTGGCGGCTGGCCAAGTCTGCGCGCAAACCTCATAGAGCGTTTGGACCGTTAGCATCATACACGCATCTCCGTCGCAAGGCGTGCGATGGCTTGGCTAATCTGGGCCTCATCTTGCCCACGGATCACTATGTTAGAGCCGTATTTGCCATCCTTTTGAAATGGATAAGACCCGATAGAAAGATCAGGAAAATCCTGCGCAAGCTGCCCCAAGGGCCCAGCAATATCGCCCTCGCCACGATCCACGCGCAGGGTCTCACTCAGCAACGGCGCGCCACCTGTAAGCGTTGGCATCACAGTCGCAACCATTGCTTTAAACACGGACGGAACCCCTGCCATCACATGCACATTACCAAGGATAAAACCGGGCGCAACAGACACGGGATTGTCGATTAGCGTTGCCCCTTCGGGAATGCGCGCCATACGCAGGCGCGCCTCGTTCAGCTCCGAACCCTGACGCTCGTAATGCGCCGCCAAAAGCGTGCGCGCATCATCGCGTATATCGATGGGCTGACCGAAAGCTTCAGCAATGCAATCGGCAGTGATATCATCATGGGTCGGGCCAATGCCGCCGCTGGTGAACACATGCTCGAAGCTATCAGACAAAGCACGCACCGCCGCCACAATCGCGCGGGCATCATCGCTGACCACGCGCACTTCGCACAGATCAATGCCATGTGCTGTCAACTCTTTAGCAAGGTGGTTGGTGTTTGAATCCAAAGTGCGACCCGAGAGGATTTCATCACCGATCACCAACATGGCGGCTGTGGGGTTGGGCATTTGCGGCTCTCCTTGATGGGCGTTTAGCAACGGTATAGGCAATGCGTCATGCGCTTTCAAACCGATCTCATCCCCGCCCGCCTTATTCGTCGCTACAAACGCTTTTTGGCGGATGCGCGACTGGAAGATGGGCGCGAAATTACTGCCCATTGCGCCAACCCCGGCTCGATGATGGGGCTTGCAGACGAAGGGATGAAGATTTGGCTAGAGCCCAATGATGATCGGAAGAAAAAGCTGAAATACGGATGGCGTTTGGTGGACCATGAGAATGGGCATTTCACGGGGGTTGATACATCTGTGCCTAACCGCGCTTTGAAGGCCGCGTTGGAGGCGCGTGAGATTGACGGGCTTGGGGAGTATGAGGTTGTGCGCCCTGAAGTGAAATACGGCGAGAAAAGCCGCATCGATTTCCTGCTGCAAGGCAGTGGACCAGATACCTATGTCGAGGTGAAGAGCGTGACGCTCTGCCGTGAGCCAGGGCTGGCGGAGTTCCCAGATAGCGTCACGAAACGCGGCGCGAAGCATTTGGCCGAGTTGTCTGCGATGGTGGCCGAGGGGCATCGCGCGGTGATGTTGTATCTGGTGCAGCGGACGGATTGCTCGGAGATGAGTTTAGCGGGGGACATTGATCCCACATATGCGAGGGCATTTACGGATGCGCGCGCGGCTGGGGTTGAGATGATGTGTCTGGGGACGAAGATCACGCCAGAGGGTGTTTGGGTTGAGGAAAGATTAGTGTTTAAATAATGAAAATATGGTTCGGATTGATTGTTCCAACATCACAGACTGGGAAACATTTCGTGACGAGTTTGCGCAATCGTTCGGCTTTCCGGCCTTTTATGGGCGCAATCTGAATGCTTGGATTGATTGCATGCCTTGCCTTGATGAGGACGACGAGTGTGATGTCACAATCTCAACAGGCGAACATGTGACGCTTCAGCTATTCAAAGCAGCCGAACTCAAGCGCACTAAACCAGAAATCCTTAGCACAATTTTGTAGCTGTCTGCATTCGTCAACTGGCGTAGAGTTGAACAAGGTCATGCTCCCATCCTGATGGTCTCTTGCTACGCCTGAAATACGAATACCTATCAATTGAACGAAATTTACCCACACCTCCCCCTCTAAGAACCCCGCACCGTTCCCAATTACATAGGCCCCAAGCGAAGCACTCGAAGGAGCATCGCCATGCTCGGATCTAAAGACCGCATGACCAAAGACGGTATTCGCATCTATGAGGACGTGGGCTTTGCAGTGCCCGCAGTGGGGAAGTCTTGGGGTTTCGCGACTAAGCGTTACGCGCGCGCAATCGGCTAAGAGTTACAGGTGTCACCCCCAGATAAGATGCGATGAGCGTGTGCACAAAAAAAGTCTCGTACATCGGGTGGCGCTGGCGGAACCACGCAAGGCGTTCTGCCCCGCCAAGTGCTGCGAGACACCATTCTCGGCCAGCTTTCTGAGCCAGCTCTTCACGTAAAATGTTGTTGGCCCAGTCGCGCACAGGTTCTGAGGCAATCATTAATTCGGTTAGCGTTTCACTATTGATCCGCATCAACACCGCGTCGCTGGTTGCTTCAATTGCCACGCTGGAAATGCCTGTTTGCGTTCGCGCGATATTGGGCGTCAGGACACAGGCACCTCTATGTAAACCAACACAAATATCCCTGCCCTCTGCGTCATAAATACGGCTGGTGGCTGTGCCGTCGAGCAATATGAACTCGTCCACATTCGGTTCGCTTTGTCGCGCGATATAGGCGCCTTTCTTTACAAACACGGGCGTCCAATGTGTCGCAAACTCTTCGGCAATTGTTTTGTTTGGAAAGGACTGAGAGCGCATCAGAAACGTAAATAGGTCCATTCGTCACAATCCTTATCAAACGATAATGCGCAGGCAGCTTTTAGTCGGCAAATGTAAGCCAATAAAAGGAGTTTTGAAAATGATGAACCAAAATAACACCCGAGGCTTTCGGCAAAAAGCCCTAATTTGCGCCCTGTGCGGTGTAGTATTTTACGTGTTAATGTTGACCGTAACCTTGGCCCATCTCGAAAGCATGACAGGCCATGTTCCTTTCGACATGAGGCCCACAGGATATGATGCAAAGGACGCCGCAGAGCTTTTGTCGGCACTGGGCGATAGTGGGCGTCGCTATTATCTAACCCGCCAAGTTCCATTGGATATGGTTTATCCTGCATTGCTTGGACTTACTTTGGTGTTCACGTTGCAATGGCTTGGGCGAGGTTACATTTCCGCAGGTTTGCTTCGCGTTGGAGTTATTGTGGCAATAAGCGCTGCGGCTTGCGATTATGCAGAAAACACTGGGATCGTTGTTATGATCCTGAATTGGCCGACGCTTTCGCACCACTTGGTGACTGCGACAAGCATCGCATCAGTTCTAAAGGCTGTGTTGACCACGTTTGCGGTGTTGTTTGTGCTTTTTGCAGCGGGCAGGCGGTTGCGCCCACACTCGGCCGAGTTTGGCACCTAAGCATTGGCGTATAATTGGCGAGGACATTTCGCAGCCCCCCTAGAACCCCGCCTCATTCCCACATACATAAGCCCCAAGCAAAGAATCCAGAGGAGCATCGCCATGATTGGATCTAAAGGCCGTATGACCAAAGACGGCATTCGCATCTACGAAGAAGCGGATTTCACAGGCATGGCGGCGGCTGGCAAACTGGCCGCTGAAATTCTGGATGATGTGGCCGAACTGGTCACCGTGGGTCAAACGACGGGTGTGATTGATAAATTCATCGAAGATCGGGTGAATGCGGCCGGTGCGACCTCTGCCACGATTGGGTATAAGGGTTACAAACACGCGAGCTGTATTTCGATTAACCACGTGGTGTGCCACGGTATTCCTGGTGACAAAAAGCTGAAAGATGGCGATATCGTCAACATCGATGTGACCGTGATTGTTGATGGTTGGTTTGGCGACACGTCGCGCATGTATGTGGCAGGCAAGCTGTCGCGCAAGACAGAACGTTTGTTGCAAGTCACCCATGATGCGTTGTTCAAAGGGATCGAGGCTGTGAAGCCGGGCAATACATTTGGCGACATTGGTGCGGCGATCCAGACGTTTGTGGAAAGCCACCGCATGTCCGTTGTGCGCGATTTTTGCGGCCATGGATTAGGCCGCGTATTCCACGCGCCGCCTAATGTTGTGCACTACGGTCGTCCGGGCACAGGCGCGGTTTTGGAACCGGGAATGTTCTTCACGATTGAACCGATGGTGAACTTGGGCCGTCCTGAGACAAAGGTTTTGGCCGACGATTGGACCGCTGTGACACGGGATAAATCCTTGTCGGCACAGTTTGAGCATTCCATTGGGGTGACGGAGACGGGGTACGAAATCTTCACGCTTTCGCCGGCGGGGAAGTATCATCCAACGTATGAGGTTTGAGGTTTTTATGCTCCAGCGTTTAGCGCTGATTGCTGTATTGTCTCTGGGGTTTACGTCGCTCACTTTCGCTCAGACTACTGACCAAGAAGATCATTCTACGCGAGTGCAAATTCCAATCATCGGCGATATTGACAACCCGGAATTTCTTGAGACAACTCAAGACTTAGGAACCGAGATCTTTTCACACGAATTTCTCGTCACCAATGAGCGCAAATTGGCCGTAGCAATTGCTGTTTTCGTCGGACCTGATGTTGTTTCCGACGGACAGTTTATACAACCGCAAGATCTCTACATGGATCCGAGGCTGCTTGAGATCATGAGTAACAAGGTTTTTCCAGACACAGGGTGTCGCATCGAACGACTTTGGTTCGAAAACAGCAACAAATATTTCGTACTGCTCATCGAGTCATCCGAACAACCACAAATCGAATACTTAGAACAGTGCCTGCTTGGTTCGGCTATGACTGCACTTGGTGAGGAATTAGATGGAAACCCTATTCAAACAGCCAAAGAGATGCGCACGCAATTGGACACTCTAGTCGAGACCTTGAAATAGCTTTATCTAAGCCGCCAGCCCCTTAGATCCCATCCCAAGGAACTTAACCCGACGCGCTTTGATCAAAGCGGCAGCATCCATGCCGTTCATCTCGCCCAGCATCTTTTCAATCGCATTGCTCACACCTTGCATCGTCGCCGCGCGATCGCGGTGGGCGCCGCCCAAAGGCTCATCCACGATGCGATCTACCACGCCCAATTTCTGCAAATCCTGCGCCGTCAAACGCAACGCTTCTGCGGCTTCGCGCATTTTCTCAGAATCTTTCCACAGGATCGATGCGCAGCCCTCAGGGGAAATCACGGAGTAGACAGAATGCTCTAGCATCGCCAATTTATTGCCTGTCGCAAAGGCCACCGCACCGCCGGAACCACCCTCGCCAATGATAACGCTGACCAAAGGGACGCCGATCTGCAAGCACATCTCGGTGGAGCGCGCGATAGCCTCTGACTGGCCGCGCTCTTCTGCGCCTTTACCCGGGTATGCGCCAGGGGTGTCGACCAAAGTCACAACGGGTAGGTTAAACTTGCTCGCCATTTCCATTAAGCGGATCGCTTTGCGGTAGCCTTCGGGACGGGCCATACCAAAGTTACGTGCGATCCGCGTGGCTGTATCATTGCCTTTGTCTTGACCGATCACCACAACGGGGCGGTCTTTAAAGCGCGCGAGGCCACCCATAACGGCGTGATCATCCGCAAAGCCGCGATCGCCAGCAAGGGGCGTGTAGTCGGTGAACACTTCAGACAGATAATCAGCGCAATGGGGGCGCTGGGGGTGACGCGCGACTTGGCATTTGCGCCAAGGGGTCAGGCTTGCATAAAGCTCCACCAGCATATCCGCGCCTTTTTGATCAAGCGCGGCTGCCTCGTCTTCGACATCAGTTTCCTCATTGGCGCGTGCCATAGCGCGCAGCTCTTCTGCTTTGCCTTCAATTTCTGCCAATGGTTTTTCGAAATCGAGATAGTTCATGGGGCACGCTCACTTGCTGAATACTTCCGGCTTATATGGCGCGCCTGTGGGCCAGATGCAATAAAGCAAGATCAGTCCATCCGCTTTGCGTATTGCTAGCGTAGCATTCACGAGGACGTCAGACATGAACCAGAACAGTTACGACACACGCATCTCTCGGGTGATAGATTACATCTATTCCAACCCGAGTGCTGATCTGTCGCTGGATTGCCTCGCGGATGTCGCTGCGATGTCGCGGTTTCATTGGCACAGGGTTTTCTCTGCTTTGACGGGGGAAAGCTGCGCGCAAATTGTGCGTCGTGTGCGGATGCATCGCGCCGCGTTCTGGTTGGTGCAGACGGAGTGGCCCTTGGCAAAAATCGCGCGCGAGGTCGGGTATAACAACACGCAAAGTTTCACCCGCGCCTTTCGCGAGGTGTTTGATGCCAAGCCTTTGGAGATCCGTGCTGCCCAAGCGCAGCATGTTTTAACCCTAAGATGCAAAGAAGGAGATGAGGATATGTATGGAGTAAAGGTAGAGGACGCGCCAGAGCGGCGCTTGGCGGCGATGGCTCATGTGGGTGCCTATAACGGCGTGAGCAAGAGCTACGAGAAGGTTGCAGCTGTGTTCACGATCCGCGATCTATGGAAGCATGCGCGTGGGATGGTGGGGATTTATTATGATGATCCATCGACCGTGCCTGAGGCCGAATTGCGCAGTTATGCTGCGGTTGAATTAGCCGATGACGTGGTGGTGCCCGACCCTCTGGAGGAGGTGTTGATTAGGGGCGATGAAAGTGCGGTTCTGGTGATGAAGGGTGCCTATACAGGGCTGCAAGAGGCCTATGAGTGGCTTTACGGGCAATGGTTACCGCAATCAGGCCTGATGCCTGCGGACCAACCAAGTTATGAGATCTATCTGAACTCACCCATGGACACGGCCCCCGCGGATTTATTAACGCAGATTTATGTGCCACTTCAGCCCAAAACGACTGGGTAAAGCGACAAAACCAACAGGCCCGCCATCGCCCAATTGAACGCACGTAGGCGGGCCGCGCTGGTGAGGAAGCGCGCCATTTGTTCGCCCAAAACGGTCCAAAGCGAGACGCTAGGCAGGTTTACGATGCCAAAGACAAGCGCAACAAGGCTCACATAGTAAAGCGTTTGATCCGGTGTGTAGGCAGAGATCGCAGTGAGCGCCATGGTCCAAGCTTTGGGGTTCACCCATTGGAACAGGGCCGCTTGGATAAACGTAATGGGCGTGCCTTCACTTTGCACATCGCCCTCTGGCGTAGCGGCGTTCGCGATTTTCCAAGCGAGCCACAAAAGGTAGATCACGCTCACCAGTTTGAGGATTTGATGCGAGATCGGGTAAAGATCAAAGACCTGCACCAAGCCAACGCCGACTAAAACGATCATCAGCGTAAAGCCGATGCCGACACCCAGCAAATGCGGCAAGGTCCGACGAAACCCAAAGTTCGCGCCCGATGCCATCAGCATCAAATTGTTCGGCCCCGGCGTGATTGAGGACACGAAGGCGAACAACGTTAGTGCGAGGAGTAGGTCATAGCTCATGCCCTATCGCTACTGGAGTTTTGTCCGCACGGGAATAACTTTATTGTACCAAATCCGCTGCTTCGACGCTTAGCGGGCCGCGAAAGGCCCAGCCGCGATAGGCAACTGGTTCTGTCAGTGTTGGGTTTGGAAAACGCGCGAAGAACATTGGCAGAGCGACGTCAGCGATCATGCAGCGCGACGCCCATGCGCCTGCGCAAAAATGCGGTCCCGCGCCGAAGGAGATCGCCTTGGTATTGTCACGGGTGACGTCGAAGGTATCGGGGTTTATAAAGATCGTCTCGTCTCGATTGCCGGACGCGAACATCAAGAATGCGCGATCCTCGGGCTCGAACGTAATATCATTCAGCGTGTAATGCTTGGCGATCCGGCGCGGCGACATGCCGATGGGAGACATCCAGCGCGCGTATTCCTCGAAGACTTGGAGCCAAGTAACCTCTCCATTGAGTGCTTTGTCGAGCTGATCAGGATGTCCGATCAACGTCGCGATTGTTCCTGCAATCGCATCGCGGGGCTCATTTTGACCGCCTGATATAGCGAGTTTGATATTAGCGCGAATTTGCTGTTCGGGCATGCCAGCGTTCATCGAAACGGACAGCAGAGACATGTCAGGGTTGGCTTTGAGTACAGGGATTTGCGCGTCGATATGCGCGTCAATGGAGGCGGTACAATCGTGGCAATTGGCCTCAACTTGCGGATCGCCCGCATAGTTGCCGACACCATCAATCATCCCTTGGCTGACCCGGTCCATTTCCGCGAAATGCATGTTAGTGAGGCCGGTTATGGCTTTAAGCGCTTCTGCTGAGGCAGGCATCGCGAAATCGCTTACGAGATCGGCGGTCTGTATGGGGGCGAGTTGATCGAGGATCTTTGACGTGGTGCTTTCAAACTGCGTTTTCCACACATCGCGCACAGTGCGCGGCGAGACGGTGGGAAAGATCATCTTACGCTCTGCCAGATGGGCCGCGCCGTCCTTGCGCATCATGTTTTCGCCCATAAGCGTGGTCATCAATCCGCCCGGCTGTTCGGAGCTGAACACCTCAATGCGCTTTTCCTCACAAAAGATATCGTCACGGCGGGTGAGCAGGGTCGCATCAAGCTCTGGCACATAGGCGATTGGCGCGTCGCGACGCATTTTGGCGAGCGTTGGATAGGGGTCGATCCAGAAGGCCTGCGGGTCGATGTGAAAGATAGGTGCGTTGGACATAGCGTATGCTGCGTCGGGTTTGAGGTGTGGTCAAGCCATGAGCTTGGGCAGTTCTTCGGCTAGTAGATCGTACACCAGCCTGATGCGGCGCGAGGTATGGAGCTCACGGTGGGTAACAAGCCATGTAGGGAACATCACAGGATCACTATCGGGCAATAGTACTTCCAGATCAGGCGAGGCGCGCGCGACATCAACAGACATGGGCGCGATGCCAAGGCCCTGTTTGACCATTTCCCAAGCAACGAGACTGTTGGAGGAACCAACCTTAAATTGATCCGCCGTGAGTTCTAACCCAAGCATGGCGAGATATTCGAGCATCTGATCCGTGTTGCCGAAACTCACAAAATCATGTGTCTTAAAGTCTTGATAATTGCGCGGACGCCCGCGTTTCTGGATGTAACCTTTCGACGCATAAAACCGCCCGCTGGAATCGTGGATGAGACGCGCAATCAGGTCTGGCTGTTCGGGGCGCACATTGCGCACGGCGATATCGGCTTCGCGTTGCAGCAGATCGCTAACTGTGTTGGCCGCGACGATATCCACCTCGATCTTGGGCGCGATGCTGCGCAGTTTGGCAACGATGGGAGGCAGTAAATGTGCGGCGAACAATTCGGATGCGGCGATGCGCACAATGCCCTCGATCGCTTGGGATTGGCCAGAGGCCATCAAGGTCATGCGCCCCGCTGCATCGGCCATGGCGCGCACATGATCGGCAAGGTCCGCCCCTGTTTGGGTGATCTTCAAGGAGCGGCCAACGCGTTCAAAAAGGGTGACGCCCAGCTCTTCCTCAAACGCGGTGATTTGACGTCCCAAGGTGGGCTGCGTTTGATTGAGCACACGCGCCGCCGCAGAGAGCGAACCTGTTTCTACGACCGCCAAAAACGCGCGTGCGTGGTTCCAATCGAATGAGATCGCCTGCCAATTCATGCATTAATGCATAACATAAGCACGTATTTCGGCAATTCCGCATTTGTGCATGCATGAATTAAAGTATTCGCAAAGGAGATCACAATGATTGAGCAAGCAAAATTCTGGGATAAAGCTGCCACGAAATATGCCGCTGATCCGATCAAGGACATAGCGGCATACACCTACACGCTAGAGCGCACGCGCAGTTATTTGCGCGATAGCGACACAGTGTTGGAGATTGGCTGTGGCACAGGTTCAACCGCGCTGCTTCTTGCAGAGAGTGTCGGTACCTATCATGGCACCGATATTTCCGAAAAGATGATCAAGATCGCGCGTGGTAAGGTGGCAGAGACGTGCTTGGCCAACCTTAGTTTCGAGGCGCATCCTGCCTTGGAGGGGATTTATCCGCACGACGGGCTTGATGCGGTGATGGCGTTTAACCTATTGCATTTGCTGCGCGATATTCCTGCGACTTTGGACGCTGCACGCGCGGCCTTGCGCCCAGGCGGGCTATTCATCACCAAAACGCCCTGCTTAAAGGACGCGAACTGGAAAATCGGGCTGGTCTTGAAGCTAATCCCTCTGGCACAGAAACTTGGCAAGGCACCCTATGTGCAATCCTTCACGGTTGGCGCGTTTGATCGCATGATTGAAACGGCAGGGTTCGAGATTGTGGAGAGCGGCAATCATCCGGTGAGCCCGCCTGCCCGCTATGTGGTCGCCCGCGCGATTTAGCGCAACGCGCGTTTAGCCAGATACAAGGGGGCGCGCGCGTAGAGTTGGTGAAACCCCATGAGCACGATGAAGATGTGGCCCATCGCAGGTTTGCCATTTTTGTCAGTGCGCATGGGGAGGATCGCACTGCCGAAATAGAGGTTGGTGTGATCGCCCGCATCTTCGCGCATCGGCCATGTGCGGATTGGCGTGTCAGGAACTTCCAACAGGATTTGATCGTCATCGCGCTCTTCTATGCGCCATGCGGCCATATTGTTTGAGGTGCCGTTCGCAAGGTTGGCGATGTCTTGATCAGTGGCGGGCTTCGTCAGCGTCAGTTTGAGAATGAGGCGTTCGATCCGAAACAGCCAGGAGTTGAAGAAGGCGTTGATGAAGGGTTCTAGCGGTACATGCTTAGCAACGCACGCGTGATAGCAATCGGTGTGTGTGTCTGGCTGCGCCTCGTAGCGCGCGAGGAATGCGGTGTAGGGCAGTGCGGTCGATGTGATCTGTGGCATTGCGGGTCACTCTTTCAGATTACATACGTTAGCGTATGTTGAGGAATGCGCGCGCGTCAATTACGCAGATGTGATCCGTGACACTTTGCTCTTTTCGAGCGATGTGCAGCGAGGTAGTGTGACACACGGTCGGCAGAACCGAGGCGTCGCTGCTCTGAGACAGAGTGCTAAACCTGCCAAATTGAATGACCTTTGACACAGATCCAAGTGCCACATGCGTTAAGACAGCGACCGACGATAAAGTTCCGGCACGAAAGGAATGATATGTCCAAGGTAACCATCCCTCTGTTCTCAGAGGATATTTCGAACTTTTCCAAAGCCTTACGTGCGCAATTGAGCAAAGCTGAGGGCGTGCCCAACCATCTGGCCTTGATGAACATGCTTGCGCGCGCGGCTGGGTATCAGAATTTGCAACACATGCAAGCGAATGCTGCGGCGGAGCGTCGTTTGAATCAGAGCGCGCCTGTGGAGGACGTGGATCATCGCCGCGTGGAACGCGCGTTGCGGATGTTTGATGATGAAGGTCGCATGACGGTTTGGCCGTCTAAGCGGGCCGTGCAAGATTTATGTCTGTGGGTTTTTTGGGCTGCTTTGCCACGCGGTAAGGTCCTGCACGAACGCGATGTGAACGCGATCCTTGAGCGTCTGCACTTGTTCGATGACGCCCCGATCTTGCGTCGCACACTGGCGACCCAAGGGTTTTTGACGCGTAATACGGATGGGTCAGATTATCGCCGTGTAGAACAACAACCACCTCCCGAGGCGCTCGTCTTGCTTGCGGCGCTTAAATAGCCCTGCGTGCTGAGCACACAGGGCCACCGATGCTGTTAGCCGAAAACTCGACCTAGTGCTTGATCGACCGCATTTGTGATGTGGTCGATATCATCTGCCGTCGCGATCAGCGCTGGCGAGAAGCAGAGCGTGTTGTTGCGGCCCGGAATGGAGCGGTTCGTCGCACCGATGATCACACCTTGCGCCATACAGTCCGCAACAACTGCGCCAACCATCTTCTCGTCCATCGCCTTTTTGGAGGTACGATCAGAAACAAGTTCCGCCCCGATGAACAGACCCTTGCCGCGAACATCGCCGATGACCGCGTGCTTTTCTGCCAAAGCGTGAAGGTTGTTCATCATGCGCTCACCCATTGTGAGGGTGTTGCTCATGAGGTCTTCGTCCTCAATGATGCGCATATTCTCAAGAGCAGCCGCTGGGCCCGCTGTGCAGCCACCGAACGTGGAGATATCGCGGAAGTAGTTCATCGGATCAGAGCTGTCGTCTTTGAACAGGTCGAACACCTCTTCCGTCGTCACGCAGCAAGAGATAGCCGCATAGCCAGACGCCACACCCTTCGCCATTGTGACGATGTCAGGCTTGATGCCGTAGTTCTGGTAACCAAACCACACACCTGTACGACCCACGCCACAAACAACTTCGTCAATGTGCAAAAGGATATCGTATTTTTTACAGATCTCTTGAACACGATCCCAGTAGCCCTCTGGCGGGGTGATCACACCACCACCTGCAGTCACAGGCTCAAGGCAGAGCGCGCCGATTGTGTCGGCACCTTCACGAAGGATGACCTCCTCAATCTGATCTGCGGCCCAAACGCCGTAATTCTCTTCGGGTGCGCCGTCCTGCTCATGCTTGCGGTATTCCATGCAATGCGGCACGCGAATGAAACCGGGGGCGAACGGACCATATTGCGCGTTGCGCTCGTCCTGACCGCCAGCTGACATCGTCGCAAGGGTTGAGCCGTGATAGTCGCGGTCACGATAGAGGATCTTATGCTTCTTGCCGCCATAGCGCTTGTGCGCGATCTGACGGACGATCTTGAAGCCCTTCTCGTTCGCTTCAGAGCCGGAGTTCGCATAGTAAACGCGCGACATGCCCGGCATTTTGGAGATTAGCTTTTCCGCGAACAGAGCACCAGGGATGGAGCCTGTTGTGCCGCCAAAGAAGTTCATCTTCACCAGCTGGTCACGCACAGCATTCGCGATACTTTCGCGGCCATAGCCAACGTTGACTGTCCAAACACCACCCGAAACTGCATCGGTGTGCTCTTTGCCATGCTGGTCCCAGACTTTGATACCTTTGCCTTCGATGATCATCTTAGGCTCACCAGTCTCGAAGCCTTTATGCTGGATCAGATGGTGCCATACGTGCGCACGATCTGCGTCGACGACTTTGGAATAGTCGTTGTCTTTGAATGTCCCGTCCATTTGCAATCACCCTCTGTGTTGGCGTGCGCTTGTTGTTTGGCGCGCAGGAAAACTCCCCCGTTGCGACGAGGGTTTTGATGCACTCAAATCATATGGATTAAGGCGAGTCTGATAGGGCCAGTTCGTTTTTGCGTTTAGGTCCAATTTTTAATTGGTGCTCGCGGTACGTAGGCAATCTGAAAGGTATCTTTTTGGAAACCCTAGAGTTTCCTGAAGTACTGGGCTTACTTGTGTGCAAAGACCTACATCGGAGTTAGAGTTCTACGCCAGCTTTCTTTTCACCCCAAAGAAGGCGTGCGCGGGCACCAAGAGTTGCAATGGGTCGAGGGGGCAGTTTGCTTGGAGCGTTCAACTGCAGGAGCTCCCGAAGGAGGCGAGATTGATGGCCTGTCGCCAAATCCGCAGCCATCATGCCGCCAAGCGTGCCTTGCACAGTCCCCAAACCATTCTGGCAACAGGCGCTGAACAACCCTACATCCACCTCACCAAAGGCAGGCACATTGTTCAATGACAGGCACAGATGCCCGCCCCAGCGATGCTCTATCTCGATATCTTTGAGATCAGGAAACCGTGCTTTGAAGCTGTCATCATGGGTGCGCCAAATGCGGTTTAATTTCGCGGGGCTAACGGACATGTCAGGCTCATAGGTGAAGCGATTGCGTACAATCAGGCGTGTGCCATTTGGATCGCTGATGCGCCTGACTGTGCTGCCCAAAGGATCTGCAGGTGTGAGGCCCCAATTGGCGGTGCCGCTGAGCGCATCGTTTGGGAACCGCTTGGTCATAGAGCCGTAGGTATACACATGCACAAGGCGGCGTTTGAAATGCCCAAAGCTCTGCGCGTGGCCATTGACCGCGAGGATCACTTTGGGGGCTTTCACAGACCCGCGATCCGTACGTGCATGCCACATGTCGCCCACACGATCGAGCGCACGCACGGCGCTTTGCTCATAAAGGGTGACCCTGTTGGAGCTGAGCTTTTGCGCGATAGAACGCATGAAGAGCGCGGGTTGCAACATCACTGTGCCCGGCGTGAACAACCCACCCTGATAGTATGTACTGCCTGTGATCTCGCGCATTTGTTTGGCGTCCAGCAATTCACTAGGTTCGTTCAAAGCGTTGAGATGGACCGCATATTGCGCGTTGTGCACCATGCCTTTCGCGCTTGCCGCGCCATTGATTTTGCCGATCTTTTGAAAGGCCCCTTTAGGGAGATCGAGGTCTCGCATCATGTCTTCAGCGAAAGTAATCGCCGCCCTGTTGCGCGCGATCGTGGCGCGATCTGCATCAAGACTGCCACCATAATCGTTTGAGGCGAGATCATGGGGCAAATCAATCATGAAGCCAGTGTTGCGCCCCGCTGGACCCTCGCCAACGCGCAATGCATCAAGCACGGTGATCTTATCGCCCGCCCGAGCCTGGCTGAGGCGGCGCGCGGCTGCGAGACCAGCAAACCCTGCGCCAATGATCAGCCAATCGGCGGTTTCATCAGTCTCAAGCACGGGGAAAGGCGCGCGCGCTGGCAAGATCGCCTCCCACGCAGCAGGCCCGGGGTTGGAGGGGAAGCGCGTGATCTTCATGGCAGGCTCAACTGCGCCATGCGGCCGCCGTCGATCGTCCAAATTTGACCGGTCACAAAGCTCGCCTCATCAGATGCAAGCCAGCAGATCAGTTTGGCGACTTCCTCTGGTGCGCCTGTTCTACGAATCGGATGGATCGAGCCGATCTCGGCGCGGAATTTTTGCGGATCACCCATGCTGGCGATGAAATCCTCATTGAGCGGCGTATCAATCCACCCTGGTGCGACCGCATTGCAGCGCACGCCATCGGGTCCATGATCCACAGCGACCGCGCGCGTGAGACCATGCAAACCCGCCTTTGACGCACCATATGCAGGATGGCGCGGATTGTTGCCAAGACCCTCAATCGAGCCGACATTCACAATCGCGCCACGGGATTTGCGCAGCATAGGCATCGCGTAGCGCGTCATCAAAAAGGGCGCGGTCAGATTGACCTGAAGCTGCGTATGCCAATCTTCTAGCGGGCTTTCCTCGACTGTGCCCTCACGCATAAGACCTGCGCAATTCACTAAGATATCCAGCTTGTTTGCGCACTTTTCGACCTCGCCAATGACCTGTTCGGGCACCGTAGGATCACTGAGATCGGCGAGGATATCGTCATGCGCACTCGCACTCCGCTGCGCACAAAAGACACGCGCACCACCTTTGGCCAAGAGCGCAGCCGTCGCCGCGCCCATGCCGGACGATCCGCCTGTCACTAACGCAACCTTCCCGTCAAAGTGGCTCATGTCACAGGTTTCCCGCCGTTGACCTCAAGCAGCGCGCCGCACATATAGCGCGCCTCATCCGAGGCAAGGAAAGCGACCACATCGGCGATATCTTCGGGCTCTGCGATGCGGCCCAACGGGACCGATACGTTCAGCTCGGAGATCGCAGCATCAGGATCGAAGCCGCGCAATTCAAAACCGGAGCGGATCATCGGTGTGTTGACCTCATTGGGACAGACCGCATTCACACGAATATTTTGATGCGCATGATCGCGCCCCAAACATTGGGTTAGCGAGGCCACCGCTGCCTTTGACATTATGTAGATCGGATGATCGGGACCAGGGTGCACGCCCCAGCAGGACGCTGTGTTCACGATTGCCCCACCCCCTGCATATGCCATGATCGGGATCGCAGCACGGCACAGACGAAACGGCGCTTCCACATTCACCGCGAGGGAGCGCGTTAGATCTTCATCGCTCGCCTCCGTGATCTTACCGCGCGTGATAATGCCCGCGTTGTTTACCAATATATCGAGGCCACCCAAACGCTCTGCAACGCGCGCGGGCAAGTCATCACAAAATCCGGCCTCCATCAGATCGCCATCAAAGTCGCTGCCTGCGCGATCTGTTGTTGCCACCTCTGCGCCACCCTTGCGCAAAACTTCAACAATCGCGCGGCCTATGCCACCAGCAGCGCCCGTAACCAATGCTTTCTTTCCCACAAACCGCATCTTCATCTTTCCAAATCGACTTCTCCCGGAGGGTACCCAATAATTTCACCCACTAATGATCTTGATTGAGTGCATCCGCTGCCGGAATCTCCTTCTCGCGGCGCGCGATGTAATCCAAAAGTGCCTCGTTCACGCCTGCATCAAGCTTAGGTTCTTGATACTCCCCAAGCATCGCGCGCACGGTGCCAAGTGCGCGTTCGTTAATCTCTACGCCGCCATCTGCCTGCCATTGCTCTATGGAGTTATTGTCAAACAACTCCGGCATGAAATAGGCGCGTTGAAAATTCTCCAGCGTATGCGGATGCCCAAGGTAATGCCCGCCTGAACCCACATCACGCACGGCAGCAAGCCCTTCGGAAAAGTCATCCCAGTTGATCCCCTGTGCCATGCGGTAGGCCATCGCGCATTGCTCTGCGTCCACCACGAATTTCGCCATAGAACAATGCATCCCCGCTTCATTCCAACCTGCAGAATGCCAGATGTAATTTGCACCTGACATCATCACAGCCATCAAAGTCGTTGCACTTTCATAACCTGCTTGCGCATCGAAGGTCTTTGACCCTCCCAGCGTATTAGAAGTCCGCCAAGGCACGCCATAAAAACGCGCCATCTGACCAATCATCATGTTCATCAAGCTGATCTCCGGCGTGCCTGCCATAGGCGCACCGGACTTCATCGACACTGTGCTGAGGTAGTGCCCGTATATCGCAGGCGCACCTTTGCGGATCACTTGCGTATAGGCCAAAGCGCTGAGCGCTTCCGCGTTGAGTTGCGCAACGGTCGGGGCAACAGAGGCGGGCGTATTGGCACCGCCCAAAACGAAAGGCGAGCAAAGCACGGGTTGATTGCGCCGCGAAAACGCTCGCAAGGCACCAAGCATAGTTTCGTCCCACACAAGCGGGGAATTACCGTTGCAATTGCCCGTCACGACGGGGTGCGTCTCAAGAAAATCCTCGCCAAAGAGGATCGCAGCCATGTCGAGCACATCTTCCGCGTTCTTCGGGCTCGTAGTCATGCCCATGAACGTTTTGTCGCTATGCTTCATCGACGAATATGTGATGCGCAAATGGCGTTGGCTGATCGGGTGATCATAGGGTTCTACAATGTGATGTGCGGAGGAATGCATCGCGGGCAGCATGTGGCTGAGCTTGTGAAAATTCGCCAGATCATCGAGCGTCGGGTTGCGGCGCACATCGTCCAGATCTCGCAGGAAAGGCGCTCCTGTCATCGGGATAAAGATCGAATGATCCTTACCAAACGGCAGATTATTCGCCGGGTTGCGCGCGTGATAGGTGAAGGTTTCAGGGATCGTGGCAATCAATTCACGCACCAAAGCGCGATCCAGATGCACCGTTTCCCCACGCACATCCGCCCCGACGCGTCGCCAATCCTCTAAAGCGATGTCATCGCGAAAGACCACACCTACATTTTCGAGGATATCCATCGAGGCGTCATCGATCCTCCGGATCTCTTCCGGACTCATCGGTTCGGTCAAGGGAATCCCGCGTTTGAGCGCAGGGAGCATCGTCACATCACGAGTCTGGCGCATCGAGCGACGCGCACCGCGACCACGGCGGGAGGTTCCAACGGCATCAACACTCATGGCTGGTATCCTATATATGTCAGATCTCGCAAAGATTTGGGATCAGATTTCGCAAATGGCGCAGGCAAGGGGTTCGGTAAAGATAGCGATGCGGAGGCCAGAATGTGATCCACTTCATTCAGTCGAATTATCATCGCGCGAAACTGACGTTCCTCAGCGCTTGCATCTTCGCCACCGTAAAAACGGACCTCTACCAAGCTTGTCGGGGGCGTTTCGATGATCGCTTCGAACTGGGTTATGACGGTCGGATCATTCGCGCTGATATCTCGCGTGAAATCGCGCAAGGTCTGATCAAATCCTCCTGCCGCTAAGGTCTGAGCCATCAATAGTCCCTCCGTCGGTATCAGCGAACGTAACGCGATGCGGATCATATCAGCCCTTCACCCGTTCGCTTAAAATCTGCATAATTTGAACAATTGTCGCTTTCGTATCCGCCGCCTCCATCGCGTCCACGACCGCACGATTGAGCGTGTTGGGCGAGGCGAGTGCGGAGCGGGCGTCCAAAATCCTGCCCTGCCCGTCCTTCGGAACATCGCGCATGAAACCCGCGACGAGCGAAGCGACATAAGTGTCTGCACAAACGGGGTTTCCAGTTTGCGCGCCGAGCCAGTCTGCGCCGTCTTTCATTATTGTAAGCACACTCGAAAGCAGCGCAGAGGCGGCGAAGTAATCTGCGATCTGGCTTTCCTCTCTGAGTTCGATCACGGGGTTTTCGGGGCTGAACAGATTGGCGAGCGGCTCGGACTTGGGAAAGGCAGGCAAAGGACAACCGCCGCGTTCGAGAAAGCCGATGGGGATGGTGATGGAAATGTCAGTAGCGGGCACAACAGCGCTAGAGAGTTCGGCAAGCGACGGGCCAGACATGACAGAAATGATCTGCTGGTCTGCGCGAAATGTGAGCGGTGTTGTGACTTCTTCCCACACCGCGGGGCGCAAGCACAGGAAGATGATGTCGCAGCTATCCACAACACCTTGGTTTGACGCAATTTTCGCACCTACGGATGCGGCCAAGTCTGCTGCCACATCTGCCCCGCGTTCTGACACCGTGACTTCGTGCCCTTGGGACGCGAGGAACCTCACCATGGGTGCTGCGATATGGCCCGTGCCGATGAACCCTATGCGGCTCATGTCAGGCTATCCGCATCATTTGGATCGCTCAGATCGACCCAAATCGTTTTGAGTTCAGTATATTGATCATGAGCGTGAATACCATTGTCACGTCCTCCAAAACCGGACTGCTTGTAGCCACCAAACGGCGTTGCGATATCGCCTTCGCCGTAGCAATTCACCGTCACAGTACCTGCACGGATCGCACGCGCCGCACGCAAAGCACGGCGGGTGTTAGCAGTGAACACGGACGCGGCCAAGCCATAGTCCGTGTCATTGGCCAAAGCGATCGCTTCCTCGTCACTTGCCACTGTCAGCACGCTTAAGATAGGGCCAAAAATCTCCTCCCGCGCGCGGGGATCCTCTTTGCTAAGATCATAAACCGTCGGCATCACGTAAGGGCCGTCTTGAGTGCCACCAACAAGCGCTTCGCCCTTGAGGTAGCTCGCCACTTTGCTGCAATGCTCTGCATCAATCAGCGCGCCAAGGTGGTTTTGCGGATCAAGCGGATCGCCTGTCTTCCACTCGCGCATTTGCGCGGTGATGTGGCCAAGCAGCTCATCCTTCACGCCTTCATGCACGATTAGACGAGACGCGGCAGAACAGTTTTCGCCCATGTTCCAGAACGCAGCACTGACCACATGCGCCGCCACATGCCCCAGGTTTTCAGCGTCTTCCAAGACAACCGCAGGGTTCTTGCCACCGCACTCGAGCACTGTCTTCTTGAGGTTGCTATCAGCCGCGTAGCGCAAAAAACGGCGGCCCGTCTCAGTCGAGCCGGTGAAGGTGACCATATCCACATCCATGTGCATTCCGAGGGGTTCGCCAACAGATGGGCCATCGCCCGGTAGCACTTGCAGGACGCCACGTGGAATGCCTGCTTCCATCGCCAATTCCGCGACGCGCAAGGCAGTCAATGATGTCTGCTCTGCTGGTTTCACGATTACAGAACACCCCGCGGCCAGCGCAGGACCGATCTTCCACGCGAGCATCAGCAAAGGGAAATTCCAAGGCAGGATCGCCGCGACAACACCAATTGGTTCGCGCACGATCATGGAGATCGCATCATCCCCCGTCGGGCTGGTTTGATCGTAGATCTTATCAATCGCTTCAGCGTGCCATTTGATCGTGGCAATCGCTTCGGAGATGTCAACGTTTTCGCAATCGGCGATTGGTTTGCCGCTCTCAAGGCTTTCTATCACTGCCAGCTCACGCTTGTTGCGGGTCATGAGCTTGGCAAGACGGATCAAAATATCCTTACGTTCCGAAGGATGTGTGGTTTTCCACGCACCCCCGTCGAATGCCTCGCGCGCCTTGGTAACAGCGGTGTTCACATCGTCAGCGCCACAGGCGGCGATGGTGCAAATTTCTTCCCCTGTTGCGGGGTTCACTGTCACCAAAGGCGCGCCTGTACCCGCCCGGAAACCGCCATCAATGAAGGCGGAGCGTGGGAAATTGATCTCATCGGCAATCGCAGCATACTCAGCACGGGTCAGTAAATCGCTCATGCGCTCTCTCCTTCAATCGCAGCAAGCGCTGCATCCATAGTGCGGATCACTTGATCCAATTCACGTTTGTCATCTTTATTCAGTGCCAGCATCGGGCGGCGCGGTGGCCCTGCCGGAATGCCACGCAATGTCAGGCCATGTTTAATGCATTGCACGAACTTGCCGCCCTGCTCTAACACGCGCATCAAAGGCAGCATCGCTGACATGATTGCGCGGCCCTTAGTGAAGTCACCCTCGACTGCGCAGGCTTGGTACAAAGCGATATGCGCGTGTGGGGCAAAGTTGGATCCAGCACACACCCAAGACCGCGCACCCCACGCGAAAAACTCAAGCGCTTGATCATCCATACCGCAGCTCATCTGGATATGGGGGTAATCGCGCGCGAGCATGTGGACACGGTTGATATCGCCAGAACTTTCCTTGATCGCGCAGAAATTCGGTGAGCGACCCAAACGATCCAACACTTCATCATCCATATTCACCGACATGCGCCCTGGGTAGTTATACAGCATCGCAGGTAGATTCGCGGCGCGATCAATCGCGAGACAGTGCATCGCGATTTCGCGGCTATTGGGGTAGGCATAAGGCGGTGTAGCGATCAACAAACCATCCGCACCATTGGCTTTGGCTTGCTGCGCATACTCGATGCTTTCTTCCGTGCGGATCGCACCTGTGCCGACGATCATCGGGAGACGCTCTTTGATCAGCTCGCGACACAGGCCCATCATGTAGACGCGCTCTTTCATGCTCATAGCGTAATACTCGCCGGTGGTGCCCGCGACGATGAGGCCATGCACACCGGCGTCGATCAAATACTCGACTGTGCGTTCCAGCGCGTCTTTGTTGAGGGTGAAATCGCCGTTAAACGGAGTCACCAAAGGCGTGTATATGCCTTCAAATTTCATCTTAAGTCTCCTGTCGTGCGGTGTCGTCGGGCAAAGGATCGGGCCAAACGTAGCGTTCAATGTCTTCGCGGCTGAGCGCCCAATGATCGAGGGTGATTTCAACGGCTTCCTCAGCGCTGCGACGCGAGATGGCGTCGATCAGCAAGTCATGATGATGCGCGGATTGGTCAATGCGCGCGCTGTCTTGCGGCGCGACTCCACGATAAAAGCGTTGCGACATGCGCGTATGATCAATCAGCAAGCGTCCCACCGCGGGGATGAGATAGGAATTGGCAGACATCGTTCCTGTGATCTCATGAAAACGGTGATTAGCGAGCGCCATAGCACCTGCATCCTGCGTACCTTTGGATTTGGTGAAATCGAATTGCGCGGCTTTGAGCGCAGTGATCTGATCCATCGTAGCGTTCTCGGCGGCAAGGCGGGAGATTGCGCAGTAAACGATGGGTGCAGTTTGAAAGAATTGGCGCATAGCTGAAAAATCCATCGCAGAAACCAAAGCGCCTTTATTGGCTTCCAGGCTGATGAAACCTTCGCCTGCGAGACGCTGCAAAACTTCGCGTAATGGCGTGCGTGACAGACCATAAGCAGCGCTCAGCGACACTTCATCCAGCATCGCCCCCGGCGCAAGCGCAAGTGTCAGCACACGGGTCTTTAGATCTGCAATACAGGCGTCTTTTTTGGACATGTCGAGGCGACTCACTTCTTTTTGTATTCACTTTGTATACAAAAAGAGAAGCGATCTATCCTGTTTGCGACTAAGTCCAGTTGCATTGCCAGATAGGGCCAGAGTATGGTGAGCCATGACCATTTCAATTGATACGTTTTTTCTGGATCCAGACTCGCAAGGCACTTTGCAGTCACAGATCCAACAGATGATCGCGCAAGGCATTTTGTCGGGGCGTTATTCCAAGGGGGAAAAGCTGCCTTCGTCGCGTAAGCTCGCCACGCACTTGGGGATTAGCCGGATCACTGTCACGCTCGCCTATACAGAGCTATTGGCGAATGATTATCTGACTAGTCGTGGACGGTCGGGGTATTTCGTATCAGACAATGCCCCCGAACCGCCGCAGTTTGAACCGACAAGCAAACGCGCGGATACTGTTGATTGGTCACGCGCCATCGGGCAAAAGTTTACGGGTGGATCAGCACCGACCAAGCCCGTGGATTGGCAGAAATACAAATATCCGTTCATCTATGGGCAGGTCGACAAAAGCCTGTTTGATCACGCCAACTGGCGCTTGTGTGCGTTGCAGGCCCTAGGCGCGCGCGACTTTTCCGCGCTGACGGCAGATTATTATGATCAGGATGATCCACAACTGATTGAGTTCATTCTCCGTCATACGTTGCCCCGTCGCGGCATTGTTGCGCGCCCTGAAGAAGTGTTAATAACAGTGGGCGCACAAAACGCGCTTTGGCTGACTGCGCAGATCCTTTTGACGCAGCGCCGCACCGCCGCGATTGAGGATCCTTGTTATCATGCGTTGCGCGATGTGCTGACCCAATCGCGCTGCCACTTGTCGCCAATCCCCGTAGATCGTGACGGATTGCAGCCCGACCTAATCGAAGACGGCACAGACGTTATTTTCGCAACCCCCAGCCATCAATGCCCCACCTCCGCCACGATGCCTCATGCACGGCGCAAAGCCTTGCTGGAACGCGCGCGGGAACTGGATGCGATTATCGTTGAGGATGATTATGAATTCGAGGTTTCGTTCCTTGGGGGGCCTATGCCTGCGCTTAAGTCGCTGGATGAAGACGGACGGGTAATTTACGTTGGCAGTTTTTCCAAGTCGATTTTTCCGGGTTTGCGGCTGGGATATTTGGTTGGCTCTGAAGAATTCATCCGCGAGGCCCGTGCGCTGCGTGCGTCCGTTTTGCGTCATCCACCGGGGCACATTCAACGCACAACAGCCTATTTCCTGTCGCTCGGACATTATGACGCTTTGGTGCGCAAAATCGGCAAGATTTATCAAAAACGCCGTGAAATTATGGAGAATGCGATCAATGAACACGAGCTTGAGATTGCTGGGCGTGGTGTTTTTGGCGGATCGAGCTTTTGGATGCGCGCACCTGAAGATGTTTCCACGGTCGAGCTGAAACTTGCCTTGATGGAGCGTGACGTCCTGATCGAAACCGGCCATCCCTATTTCGCGGCGGGCGCTGGTATCAAGAATTTCTATCGCCTTGCATATTCTTCGATTTCGCGGGGTTTGATTCCAGAAGGTGTGAGCCGCATCGCACAGGAAATATCAAAGCTATCGAGACATTAAGTCTCATTAATTTCTAGACTGGCTATATTTCGACATATCATCTGGCGCTAACAGGACTCACTCTGGCTCCATATGAAGAGGGCAATCTGCCAGCCTGCTTTGCGGGCTTTTATTTATTCCAAATCTCAGTCTAGGAGCGCATCCATGAAGATGACCACTGAAGAGGCCTTTGTTAAGTCCCTACAACGCCACGGTATCCAGCACGCATTCGGTATTATCGGTTCCGCCATGATGCCGATCTCGGACATTTTCCCGCGCGCGGGCATCACGTTCTGGGACTGCGCCCATGAGGGCTCCGCAGGCATGATGGCTGACGGCTACACGCGCGCGACAGGCAAAATGAGCATGATGATTGCCCAGAACGGTCCGGGCATCACAAACTTCGTCACAGCTGTTAAGACCGCTTACTGGAACCATACGCCTTTGTTGTTGGTCACGCCTCAGGCTGCGAACAAGACAATCGGCCAAGGTGGCTTCCAAGAAGTTGAGCAAATGAAACTGTTCGAAGACATGGTCTGCTACCAAGAAGAAGTCCGTGACCCATCCCGAGTTGTCGAGGTTCTCACACGTGTAATCTCACAAGCCAAGCGTTTGTCTGGTCCAGCACAGTTGAACATCCCACGCGATATGTGGACACAGATTGTCGATATCGAAATCACAGATCCAATCGAGTTTGAGCCATCCTCCGGCGGCACAAACTCCGTAGCAGAAGCAGCCGCGATCTTGTCCTCAGCAAAGAACCCGGTGATCTTGAACGGCGCTGGTGTTGTTTTGTCTAAAGGCGGCATTGAAGCGTCCAAAGACTTGGCAGAGCGTTTGAGCGCACCTGTTTGTGTGGGCTACCAGCACAACGATGCGTTCCCGGGTAACCACCCATTGTTCGCAGGTCCTTTGGGCTACAACGGTTCTAAAGCTGGCATGCAGTTGATCAAAGACGCAGACGTTGTTTTGTGCCTAGGTACACGCCTCAACCCGTTCTCCACGTTGCCGGGCTACGGCATGGAATACTGGCCAGCAGACGCGAAGATCATTCAAGTTGATATCAACCCTGATCGCATCGGTCTGACGAAGAAGGTTACTGTTGGTATTGTTGGTGATGCTGCGAAAGTTGCGCAGGGCATCATTTCCCAACTGGCAGACGATGCAGGTGATGCGGGCCGTAAGGACCGTGAAGCACATATCGCAAAGACCAAATCTGCATGGGCACAAGAGCTGACATCCATGACAGACGAGAATGACGATCCGGGCACCAACTGGAACGAGCGTGCGCGTGCAGCCAAGCCTGACTGGATGTCCCCGCGCATGGCATGGCGCGCAATTCAGGCGGCTTTGCCACGTGAGGCAATCATCTCCTCCGACATCGGCAACAACTGCGCAATTGGTAACGCATACCCAGATTTCGACACAGGTCGTAAGTATCTGGCACCCGGTCTATTTGGTCCCTGTGGTTATGGTCTGCCTGCGGTTGCTGGTGCGAAGATCGGTTGCCCTGATGTCCCAGTTGTTGGTTTCTCCGGCGACGGCGCATTCGGCATTGCGGTGAACGAGCTGACGGCGATTGGCCGTGGCGAGTGGCCTGCGATGACACAGGTTGTCTTCCGTAACTACCAGTGGGGCGCAGAAAAGCGTAACTCCACACTTTGGTTCGACGATAACTTCGTTGGCACAGAGTTGGACGAAGGTGTTTCCTACGCAGGCATCGCGAATGCATGTGGTCTCAAAGGCGTGGTTGCGCGCACACAGGACGAGCTGACAGCAGCGCTGAACCAAGCGGTTAAAGATCAGATGGAGAACGGCGTCACGACGCTGATCGAAGCGATGATCAACCAAGAGCTTGGTGACCCGTTCCGCCGCGATGCGATGAAGAAGCCTGTCGAAGTAGCTGGTATCAGCGCAGACGACATGGTCGAGCAGACGGTATAAATCTGATGTCTAGCAAAACGAACCCATCCGCTTTGCTAGATGAAGCAAACACGCTCCCGCCGCTTGCGTCTTTACTGACGCGGGCGGCGGCGGCCCCTAAATCGATTGCCTTCGCTGAAGGCAGCGATCCGCGTATTGTTGAGGCAGCGGTTGCTGCCTTAAATGCGGGCGTAATTAAACAAGCGCATCTTGTTGGGTCTCAAGCAGATGTTGAGACCACGCTGGCTACGTTTGAATTGCTGGATACATCAAGAATCGAAATTCACGACCCCGAAAATTCTAGAATTTTCGACGCCCTCGCCGAACGCTTTGTGGAGCTACGCGCGCACAAGGGTTTGACTATAGAGCTTGCGCAGAAAGCAACGCTTGATCCGTTGGTCTTCGCTGCTTTATTGGTTGAAACGGGTCGCGCAGATGGCTCCATCGGTGGTGCAATTGCGACAACTTCTGATACGGTACGCGCCGCATTGCAGGTGATTGGCAAAGCCAAAAGCGAGCCTTTGGTATCGTCCTTCTTCTTGATGATTTTGCCGGAAAGTCACCCCCTTGATCGTCCGGCGATGGTCTTTTCTGATTGCGGTATGGTGATTGACCCTAACGCAACTGAACTTGCGGGCATCGCATCACAAGCAGCCGACAGTTTCGCGGCTTTGGTCGGCGATGCGCCCAAGCTTGGGATGCTGTCTTTCTCTACACATGGCTCCGCCAAGCATGACCGTGTCACGAAAGTCCAAGAGGCGACGAAAGCCTTAAAAGTAGCGCGCCCTGATTTGACGGTGGACGGTGAGTTGCAGCTAGATGCGGCGCTTGTCCCCTCTGTTGCCGCCTCCAAAGCGCCAAGCGGTGCTGTGCAAGGTGAAGCGAACGTGCTGATCTTTCCGAACTTGGATGCGGGCAATATCGGCTACAAGTTGGCACAGCGCTTTGGTGGTGCAGTGGCGATTGGTCCTGTTCTGCAAGGTCTTGCGAAACCTGCAAATGATCTGTCGCGTGGCTGTGTGGCGGGCGATGTTCTTGCCATGATTGCTGTAACGGCGCTGCAAGCTCAGACCTCATGACAGAACTGCTTGGCCTATCCACGTTTGACATCACACTTTTTGCGATCATCTGTTTCGCAGCAGGCATCGTGCGCGGTTTTGCTGGCTTTGCATTGTCGGCTTTGGTCATGGCCTCGGCCGCGACGATCATTTCACCCATCACTTTGATTCCAGTCCTCTGGTTTCTTGAAATGGCGGCGAGCTTGCAAATGGCGGGCGGTGGATGGCGCGATGCGAACCGGACAATCGCCATTCTGCTGGTCGTAGGTAATTTCATCGGATGGCCCATCGGGCTTAGCCTGACGACATCACTGCCAACAGATACATCTACGTTGATCGCCTTATGCGTCATTCTAGCACTTGCAGCCCTCCAGCTTGCACGTCTGCGCATTCCCGGATTAGCCACTCGCCCCGGCACACTCATCTCTGGTATTGTCGCTGGCATCGCAGCTGGCGTGGCGCATGTGGGCGGCATGGTCGTCGCACTTTATGTACTCTCACAAAATCAACCTGCGAAAATGATGCGAGGTACGCTGGTGGTGTACCTATTTCTCGCCTCTTTCGGGTCCTTCCTGTTTCTAATGTATTTCGAGGTGATGACATGGCTCGCCGCAATACGCGGTCTGGTATTCGCACCCGTCGCGATGCTTGGTGTCTTCGTTGGCTCGAAATTCTTCAGTCCCAAATGGGAACCCTATTACCGTCCATTCTGTCTCAGCCTCTTGATGTTTTTGGCATCTTTGGGTCTGATCCGTCTCGCATTCTAAGTTCACCTGCCCGAAGGGGGAAAAATCACATGCCCAAAGATCAACCGGTTCTGGATCTCTCCCCCCACGTCTCAGACGAGGTGCGCAAAACGACCTGCTACATGTGTGCGTGTCGCTGCGGCATCAATGTGCATATGAAAGAGGGTAAGGTCGCCTATATCGAAGGCAACAAAGACCACCCGGTAAACAAAGGTGTTCTCTGCGCCAAAGGCTCTGCTGGCATCATGCAGGTCAACGCGCCCTCGCGTTTGAAGTCTCCTTTGAAGCGTGTTGGTCCGCGTGGCTCTGGTGAGTTTGAAGAGATTTCATGGGAAGAGGCGCTCACAATTGCGACCGATTGGCTTGCCCCCATTCGTGCAGAGAACCCTGAGAAACTGGCGTTCTTCACCGGCCGCGATCAGTCGCAGAGCTTCACATCCTTCTGGGCGCAGCACTTTGGCACGCCGAACTATGCCGCCCATGGTGGGTTTTGTTCTGTGAACATGGCCGCCGCCGGCATCTACACGATGGGCGGAGCTTTCTGGGAATTTGGTCAACCGGATTGGGATTATACCAAGCTGTTTATGCTTTTCGGTGTGGCAGAGGATCACGACAGTAACCCCATCAAAATGGGCATCGGCAAAATTAAAGAACGCGGCGCACGCGTGATTGGCGTGAACCCGATCCGAACAGGTTATAATGCTGTGGCGGACGATTGGGTCGGCATTACACCCGGCACAGATGGTCTGTTTATCCTCGCACTTGTACATGAGTTGATGAAAGCTGGTAAGATCGATCTTGAGTACCTCGCACAATACACCAACGCCCCTGTTTTGGTCGATGCTGAGACAGGTCTGCTCATGCGTGATGAGGCTGGCAAAGAACTTGTGATTGACCGCAACACTGGCAAACTCACCCCGTTTGATCAAAAGGGAGTACGCCCTGATTTGTCTGCTTCTTACCGTCATGCAGGTGCTACGCATAAGCCTGTGTTCCACTTAATGGCGGAGCGTTATCTCTCTGAGGAATACGCCCCCGAAGCTGTTGCCGAGCGTTGCGGCATCCCCGCCGAGCGTATTCGCGGCATCGCTAATGAGATTGCGCGCGTCGCGTTTGAGGAAAGCTTTGAACTCGATCACGAGTGGACCGATTTCCGCGGTGAGACACATAAGACGATGACAGGCCGTCCTGTGAGCTTCCACTCCATGCGCGGTATCTCTGCACATTCTAACGGCTTCCAAACCTGCCGCTCCCTGCATGTGTTGCAAATCTTGCTTGGCACGGTCGAAGTCCCCGGTGGTTTCCGTTTCAAGCCTCCTTATCCCAAGCCCGCGACGATCCACCCGAAGCCACATTACGGCGTGACACCCGGCAAGCCTTTAGATGGCCCGCATCTTGGTTTCGTGCATGGCCCTGATGATCTTGCGCTTAAGCAAGATGGTACTGCCGCGCGCATCGATAAGGCGTTCACATGGGACAACCCAATGTCTGCGCATGGCATGATGCATATGGTGATTTCCAACGCATATGCGGGTGATCCCTACAAGATCGACACGCTGTTTATGTATATGGCGAACATGGCGTGGAACTCTTCAATGAACACACGCGGTGTGATCGACATGCTGACGGATAAGAACGAAGACACAGGCGAATATGTGATTCCACGGATCATCTACTCCGATGCGTATTCCTCTGAAATGGTAGCCTACGCCGACTTGATCCTACCTGACACGACCTACCTAGAGCGTCACGACTGTATCTCTTTGCTGGATCGTCCGATCTGTGAAGCGGATGCTGCTGCCGATGCAATCCGCTGGCCTGTGATTGAACCTGACCGCGATGTGCGCGGTTTCCAATCCGTGCTGTGTGAGCTTGGTGCGCGTCTTGATTTGCCGGGCTTCGTCAACGAAGATGGCAGCCAGAAATACGCCGACTATGCTGACTACATTACTAACCACATCCGCAAACCGGGCATTGGCCCGCTGGCAGGTTGGCGCATGGGTGAGAAGGGTCTGCAAAACGGTCGCGGCGAGGCGAATGAGGCGCAGCTTGATGCATATATCGAGAACGGCGGCTTCTTTGTTGAGCACATTCCAGAGGGTGCAAACTACTACAAGCCATGGAACACAGCCTACCAAGACTGGGCCGTGGGCATGGGTATCATCGACAAGCCTGAGCCCTACCTGTTCCAGCTTTATGTTGAGCCAATGCGCAAGTTCCAGCGTGCTGCTGAGGGACATGGCGAGCGTCAGCCGCCCGAGCATTTGCGCGAGCGCATCAAAGAGACGATGGACCCACTACCGATATGGTATGAGCCATTTGAAGACAGCGCTGTTGATGTAAATGAATACCCTGTGCATGCGCTGACGCAGCGCCCGATGGCAATGTATCACTCGTGGGGCAGCCAGAATGCGTGGCTGCGTCAGATCCATGGGCACAACCCGCTCTATCTGCCGACGAACTTGATGCAGAAACATGGTCTCAAGGACGAAGACTGGGCAACGGTCACTTCCACGCATGGCTCCATTACAGTGCCTGTTATGGAAATGGCAGCGTTGAACGAAAACACCGTCTGGACATGGAACGCCATCGGCAAACGCAAAGGCGCGTGGGCTTTGGAAGAGGACGCGCCAGAGGTCACCAAAGGCTTCTTGCTCAACCACCTCATCCACGAGCTGATGCCGCCCAAAGGCGATGGGCTACGTTGGGCAAATTCTGATCCAATCACAGGCCAAGCCGCTTGGTTCGATCTTCGCGTCAAAATCGCTAAGGCCACAACGCCGCCATCTGAAAGCCAGCCTGCAATGCCGCCAATCAAATCCCCCGTTGGTACAGGCCCATCAGAGTTGAAGTGGAAATCCAAACCATGACCCTTCATCTTTCCAAGAAAACTTCGGGGTCTGGGGTAGAACCCCAGTCCTGCCCTATAAAAATAAAAGCAGAGGCCAGATCATGACCACACTGCCCACCAGCACCCAGAAAAAACTCGGCCTCGTCATCGACCTTGATACATGCGTTGGCTGCCACGCCTGCGTCGTATCCTGTAAAGGCTGGAACACCGAAAACTATGGTGCGCCTTTAAGCGATCAAAACCCTTACGGCGGCGATCCATCCGGCACATTCCTCAACCGCGTACACTCGTTCGAAGTGCAGCCCGATGAAGGCGCAGCACAGCTCATTCACTTCCCCAAGTCGTGCTTGCACTGCGAAGACGCACCTTGCGTCACCGTTTGCCCCACAGGGGCGAGCTACAAGCGTGTCGAGGACGGTATCGTTCTTGTGAACGAGCAAGATTGCATCGGTTGTGGTCTCTGCGCATGGGCCTGCCCATATGGCGCGCGGGAAATGGATGCCTCAGAGAAAGTGATGAAGAAATGCACCCTCTGCGTGGATCGGATTTACAACGAAAACCTGCCCGAAGAAGATCGCCAGCCCGCATGTGTGCGCACATGTCCGTCAGGTGCACGTCACTTTGGGGATCTCGCGGATGAGACATCCGACGTGAGCATCCTTGTCGCAGAGCGCGGTGGTTTCGATCTGATGCCAGAGCAAGGCACAAAGCCGGTCAACAAATACCTGCCACCACGTCCAAAGGATACGATGGAAGAGTTCGACATCCTCGCGCCCTACCTCGAACCCGTTGCAAAAGACGCAGGCGGTTTCTTGGGCTGGCTCGACAAAGCGCTCGACAAACTGCCCGGTAATTCCGCAGGGGGAGCGAACTAATGCATCCAGCACCGTCAATTATCCTCTTCACCACGCTCTCTGGTCTTGGCTTTGGTCTGCTGACCTTCCTTGGCCTCGGCATGCCTGGTTCCACTGGCTTCACAGCGTTCGTGTTCTTCACAATCGCGTACCTTCTTGCCGTGGGCGGCCTGCTCTTCTCAACCTTTCACCTCGGCCATCCAGAGCGCGCACTTAAGGCGTTCAGCCAATGGCGCTCCAGCTGGTTGTCTCGCGAAGGCATCTGCGCTGTTGCGGCCCTCGTCGTAATGGCGATTTATGGCATTGGACGCGTGTTCTTCGCGCAGCACTGGGGCCTAATTGGTGGCATCGGCGCGATCCTGTCGCTTTTGACCGTCTTCACGACCTCGATGATCTACGCGCAGCTCAAGACGGTTCCACGCTGGCATATGCCACTGACGAGCCCTTTGTTCATGGCACTATCAATCACGGGCGGCGCATTGCTCGCGGGACAAGTAAAGTTTGTTATTCCGTTGCTGATCCTGTCTGCGATCATCCAAGTGGCCTATTGGGTCATGGGCGATAGCCGTCTTGCTGAATCGGGTAGCACCATGGAAAGCGCGACGGGCCTTGGCCATATCGGCAAGGTCAAAGCGTTCGAGCCACCGCACACAGGCACCAACTATTTGATGCGCGAATTCATCCATGTGGTTGGCCGCAAGCACGCAATGAAACTGCGCGCGATCGCGCTGGTATTGGGGTTTGCGCTACCGCTGATCTTCCTGCTTTTGCCCTTCGGCCACATCTTCGCACTCTTCGCGGTATTCTGCCACGTCGCAGGCATCCTGACATCACGCTGGCTGTTCTTTGCGCAAGCGGAACATGTCGTAGGCCTCTATTACGGCAAACGCTGAGCGACCTGACATTGAAGACAAAAAGCCCCCGCGCCTACTGCGATGGGGGCTTTCTAATTCAAAGCAGATCGCTGAATAGCGATCTCTGTTCTCGCGATACACGCATCACGCAAATCGGCCAAAGTAAGTAGAGCCGGATCTGCACGATAAGCCTCAAAGGCCGCGCTATCAGGAAACTTCAAAATATGCGTTTCATGAGGGCTATCGCTCAGACTTTGCGCATCATCCTAAAGGATACTGACGATCTCAACGCCATGGTGTGCCATGATTTTGAAAGCACGCGCTTCGAAGTCCACAAACTCGGAAAGGCGCGCATCTGTCACCCATAGTCGCACTGTGACGACCAGACCCAACATCTACTTCCGCCAGCTGCCGAACCATTTCTTCACACCATCGCTGGTGTTGGCAATGCTATCGCCCGCATCTTCGAGCACTGGATCAATCCGTGCTTCACGGAAGCGGCGCCAGCGCACCCAGATAGCCCAGACCAAAGCGAAGAAGAGGATCAGAATACCGATGTTGAGCCACGGGATGATGCGCACATTAGGATCATCCACTGCGCGCACACTCACTGCATTCGGGAAGATCGACATGAACTCATTGCGCCAGCCATAGTGTTTGATCACCACCCATTGCGGTGCATCCGCGCTTGATTTCAGATCAGAGGCTTCTGCCTGCAAATTCGATGTGTCGAACTTAAAGTACGGTGGCCAGCCCCAGCCTGTGTCTTCGTTGCGGTAGACCATTACTTGGTCGTTGGTCAAACGTGTCTGGATAAAGAACACATCGCGGTTCGCAGTCGTCGCAGCGTTGCCTACATCAGCGGCTGCCCAGAAGATCGAGTTCTCACCGAAATCAATCCGCTTTTCATAGGTGTCGGACACCCGCGCAACGTCATGTTGCGGCAAGGTGTAGTGGAAGAAGGACGCAACGAGGACCCAGAACGTGATCCAAAACACCCATTTGATATAGCCCATCTGATCAGGCTCCTCTTACATAAAATTTGTAGCGTATATGATAAACGAGATGATGCTGATCGGGATCACATAGACCCCGAGGATCAACTTGCGGCGCAGGGATCCGTCATACTCGAGCAAGCCTTCTTTGACGAACGCATCGCGATCTCCCTCTTTGATCTCTTCGTCCCACTCGGCCTCTAGCTTGCCGCGCCGCACGGAGCGCGAGTAGAGCGACAAGCACACGTAAACCACCGACAATGCGAGGAAGCCAAATACCAGCAAACGGACTAGTGCGATCATTCTATTTCCTCCTCACCGCGCCCCAAGGGCCAACAGCAGCTATCTTTTTCTCGCTCACGCCCCAAGGGCCGCTTTGTTTTGGCGCGGGCGTCGGTTGTTCCATTTCGGCTTCATGCCCAAACAGAGCTTTGCGTGCACCGGCTTTGTCCACTTGATACTCGCGTTCCAGGAAATCCGCCACATAGGATTTTTTGCTCTCGTCCCACGTTGCGTAGAGCTGGTAGAACAGCTCCTTATGGCAGATGAACAATTGTCGCACGTCTTTGGGGCTGAGTTGGCTCAAGAGCATATTCACCAAGTCACGATCCGCATGATCCGCGCTGCGCAACGAGTAGAAGTACGCGGGATGATCAGAGGTGATGCACGGCCACTTGCCCCCCTCTTCAGCCCAACGCAGAAGCGAGGCGAGACCGTGGAATTCTTCTGGCAGGTCCTTTGCATGACGCCGCGCGAGTGCACGAATATCACGGCGCGTGGCCCCTGTCAGATCGATCCCGCTCTCCTGTGCGGTATCAATGACAATGAAATCCATCTTCTGACGAATGATCGCAGCCGCATCGATGCCGCGTGCCTTCACGATGGGCTCAGCGAGGTCGTTATACTCAAGGAACTGCGCAATCTGATTGCGGTCTTTGGTGTCGAACACATACTTGATCGGCAGCGCGCCCAGCGCCGCTTTGCTTCCACTGGAAATCACCGCAGGATGATCCATCCCTTGGAACACATAGAGCCCACCAAAATGCGCCGTCCAGAAATTGCGTTGCTCGAATTCCATCAGATCAAGGCGCACAGGATTGCGCGTTACATCGCCCGTGCGCTTGGCCTTGGAGATCATATCCGCGATCAGCACATCATCGAACCACGCATCTTCTTCGCGCATGAAACGATCCACGTCATTGGCGAGCGCTTGGGCCTCTGCGACAGTGCCGCTTGTTGTGTCTGCTTCGATCTTGACGCGGCGAATGTCGAATAGTTTGACGGGGCTATCGACACGATAAACAGAATTCACCAACTCCCCCGCCACCGCATCGCGCGCGGTCAATGCAAAAAGCTGCGACTCGTTCTTAATTATGAAATCCTTGAGGATTTCACGTGAGGTCGAGAACTTCGCATTGAGCAGCGGCGCTGACTTTTGATCGGTCGTTAAGAGGATAAACTGCCGGTTCACCCCCGCATGGTTAAGGTAGAGATGATCGTCGAGCTCATCGCCAATCTCGGGCGAGTAGCCAGAGACGTCGATATGAAATTCGCTGAGCTTGGTTTCGTGGTTCGTGAGATGTTTAAGCGCACGATTATAGCGCTCGATCAGCGCTGGTGAAGCGATGTGGAAGAGGTTGCCAAACATAAGGCCGCGTTGGATGAGGTGGATCATTTAGATGCCATCCTATTCTGAGGCAAATGTGTTTTCCAAGGAGCGTTTCTTCTGTTCGAGACCCAAAACGAAACCAGCGCACCAATAAACATCAATGGCCAAACTATTACTACTTGCGCCCAAATTTCGTTGTTCGCGCCGTCTGGGCCAAAAGCGTGAATGTTCGTTGTTGGAGCTAAGATAGCTCCTTGATGAAGATAAAGCGCCTGAAACGCACCCAAGAACCAGCTCGCGCAAAAGATAAGAACAAAAAGTTGCAATAGCCTCGTCTTGTTCGTTCCAAAGCGCTTAGCAATTACGCTTCCAAGTAACGAACCCAAGAACACCGGAAAACAGATAAACCAGAGTAAAACCAAAAAAGTCACATTAGACACCCGTTCCATTCACCAGCGAGACTACGTCTCGTAGGGCCTTCCTTAGGCTTCGCCTGTTCGCGGCCAAAACGCTCTCCCAGAGCGTTTTTAAGATGTCCGCTCATTCCCATGGGGAAAGCGCTATTCTGCTGAAAATCTGGTCGAAAATACATCATTGCTTAACCCGTTTGCGCATAAACAGACGCACCAACCAAACCACAGGCGTCACAAAAAAGAGCCAACCGAGTATGTCCCGCATCCGCTTCATCCCTTGCTCTCCAAGTACCGCTTCTTCGCCACTTCCGTGCGCTCATAATCCCGCACCATGCCGTCTATCGCGACTTCATCGGACTTGTCGGCATAGCGGAACTCACTATCGGCGTAGCGGTTGATCTCTTGCACGACCATCTCCACCGTGATCGGCTGGCGTAGCTCGGAAATCATGCCTTTCTTCTCGTCATAGGATTTGAACAGGAACAGATCAGGCTCTTCCATCCATTCATCGGGCAATTCAAAGTCCATCGCGCGCACTTTAACGGCGTCTGTGATGTTCTTGATCGCGCGCCCTGTGAAACGCTCATCGGCCTCCTGAATCCCTTTCAGATAAGTACCAAGTTTCGCAATCGTATCCAGCTCACCGACTTGCGATTGCACCGCATCAAAGACCTTAACCAAGCCTTCCTCGTGCGGTTTCCCATGGCTCTCGAAACTCGCAGCAACCGCCTTCTGGATCGCCTGCGCCTCGAACAAATCATGCTCGCCGAGCGGAATATCGTGGTTCTTGCCCATCAACAGATAAAGGATGTCGATATAATCATCCCGCGTCTGCGGCCCATCCACCAAGAAGCGCGCACCGGCGCGTTGGCGCAAAGCATCGTCGACGTTCTCGGGGTAGTTGGAAAACATCCCAAACGTACAATTCCCGCGCACAACGGTGTTGGCACCCGCAAAACTCTCCATCAAAACAGCAGTAATTTCGAGCTGCCCAGCTGAAGACTGGCGATCCCCGCGTTTGCCCGCAAGTTGGTCGATATCGTCAATTGTGCCAAAGCCGATCACAGACGGATCAATCACATGGTTAATAAACGCCTTCGCGTTCTGGCCAGATTTACCTTGGTAACTGTCAATGTTCTCTGTGCTGAAGTTTTGATATCGGAAAGGATATCCTGCAACCTGACAATAATCGTTAATCAAGCCCGCCATCATCTGGATCAAGATCGTTTTACCCGTGCCAGGCGCACCGTCACCCATAAACGTGAAGATGAAACCACCAAGTTCAGCGAAAGGATTGAGCCTGCGCTCAAAGTCATAGGCCATCAGCATTTTGCTAAGCTTCATCGCCTGATATTTAGCGATATGGTTGCCGACAATCTCATTCGGCTTCTTGAACGTCATCGTCAGTTTCGACGCCTTGCCCTTGGACGCAGGCGTGAACCCGTTAATTACAAAATCATCCGCCTCGACCTTCCAAGTCGCGGACGTAAACGCCTCCAAACGCCCGACGCTGCCAGCGCGCGCGGCAACCTTTTCCATCAAAGCCTCCGCATAGGCCGTCACTGTCGCGACCAGCTTGGCATCATCGGATCCATAATCTCCGATGTCCTGATCCAGTTCCCACAAAGCACCATGCAAAGCCAAAGGCGCATTATCGGTTAAGATTTCCTCAACCTCACTCAAATCAACCGAGACTTCGCTTGCATGGGACGCCAGCAGGAATGACGAAGCCGACGCGAATACATAGAGGGAAATCAACGCTTCGGCCGTCAGCATCTCGGAAAACTGCACTTCTTTTCCCCTCGAAACGCCACCTTGCAAGTTGGCGCGCTTCAGATCAAACAGACCAATCTGCTCCGCATAATTCTCAGCAACCGCCATCGAAATCGCCAAAGCACGGCGCAAAGCGTTCATCACGGAGGCTTGCAAAGGCGTGACCAACACGCCTTCATCCCCCTCAATGCGCGCTAAGAGCTGAACCCCTTCAGCGCGCACGGTCGAGCGTGTCACCAAACCCGGCGTGGTTGAGCGAAACCGTCGCCGCGTGCCAATGCCCGAAGACTTTTCAACCGCCGCCTCACGCCCCTTTGCAACGCGTGGTGTGTGATCAAAACCCTGCAAAAGCGCCAAAGCCGCTGGATAATGCTTCTCAATATCCGATTCACGAAGTTCCATCTGATCCGCTGTCACGCTCATCTCATAACTCCTACAATATCTTCATCTTGCTAAATAAACTCATCCGCACTCTCAAAAAGCGCGGTCATCGATAACTAAGCACACGCCCACCCGCGCTCACCACGAACTTGCGCACAGACGAAAATCCGGGTGGGTTTTTCTCTTCCAGCACTTGATAGGGACGTTGCGGTAGAATGATGCTGCGCTCCATCCGCGTCGCACCCGTGTCCGCGCCGCGACCCGCAAAAGGATCAAGCGCAAAAACCTCGCGATCCACAGTCCCAAACCAGCCAGAGCGTTCTTGCTCCACTCGTTCGCTCTCTAGCTCTTCGCGCGTCCACGCGAGCGCCCAATCTTCGCCCTCAGGTGCCTTCGCCTCAGCGAGAACGTCATGCAAAGGACCGGACTGACGGGTGTAGCCATTTGAGTACATCGGCCCCAAATGAAAGCGACGCAGGCTTTTGGGGTGCAAATCATCAAAGGCTTCGTCGAACCCCTTGGCAATCGTCAAAAGCTTCAGCCCCGCCAAAGCTTGTCCCATCAAATGCGTCTGCACTTCTGGCCAGCGATATTGATCCTTGGGCAAAGCGTTGCGCCCTGAGTCCTCCAGTTCCATCAAATAAACGACGGGCAGGTTCACTTGGCTATCATAGACCGCCCAATGCAGCAGAAACTTACGACGACCGTTAGCAAGATTCTCAACCCATATGCATTCTGGATCATTCTGCGCCCAGAACAAATCCCCATGCGCGAGTTCTTCATAATAGAGCCGCTGTGAAAGCGAGAATTGCAGCTTCGTTGGCAGCTCTTGGTCGCCCACAATACGGCGCACCATTTGCTCTTTATACGCTTCCACGCTCGGCATATTAGCCAGATGCTTCTCCGCCTGCGCCGCATCGTTCGCCATGGTCAGCAATTCGCGGTGCACCGGAAATCCACTTTCGCGTGTGTCCATAGAGAGCGAGCCAAAGAACTGCCCCGTGTCGCGCCCCACAAGCAGGTACTTCATGCTGAGCGCTCGAAAGGTGAACGACAGTTTCGCCACATAGCGGGTGATGACTTCGACGTCGGCTTTAGACAAACGCCCGTCCGCCTGCATGACCGCGGCCACGCGCGTCAGGTGCTGCGTGATTTGGCCAAACTTGCGAAAGTAGCGACGCGAGGCAAAAGCGTCGCTTAGACCAGCGTGATCTTGGGTTGGGTCAGTCGCCACCACCATCACCTCCACCTTCGCTGCCAAACCCACCAGAAAACCCGTCATCAAAAAAACCGATAGGATCAGATTGATCTTTTTCGGGCGATGAACCAGCCACCCCAGGACCGCAATCTTGAGGTTGGTTTCTACCTGCTATTTGCACCACACCAATCAAAAGCAAGGCCGCTGAGCAAATGACTATCGTGAATTTTTCACTGCCCTCAGAAAGCAAGACGGACCAGATCATCCCAGCCAAGCCTACCGAAAATAGTAGATATCCAATCTTCGACAAATCTATTTACCCACCATACGCATTGCTATCGTGCTTCTCCACGATCTGCGCAAAGCGTCGCGCGAAACGATCATCTGCTTTGGCCTTGGCTTCCAAAACATCACGGGCAAAGACCATGTGATCCTCGTGAGCTTCCATCATGTCGGCCATACGTTGGTTCGTTGCTGTGCCAATCGCCGCCATCGCGGTTTGTGCTTCTTGGTCGGTCTCGACACCAATCTCGTTGATACGGTGCGCCACATCTTGCTGCTGCGCAGTCTTCAAGGATTTGGTCAAAGCATCATAGAGAACCACGCGCTGTTTCGTGTCCGTCTCTAGCTTGTTGATCAGAACCATTTGTGTCGCTGCTTGGTTTTGCAGTGAATCAATCCAAGTTTTGCCCTTCTCGATGTAACGCTCCAAAGTTTGGCTTTTGGAGAGTTTGACCTGCTCGTCCTGGACCAACGCGTTATACTTGGCGTTCATGTCTGCCAGCTCTGTTTCAAGCTTGGTGCGCGCAGCGGCGTCCTGCTCAACGGCGATCTTCCCCTCAAGTGTAATGATCTTAGGATCCATCCCCATGATTTCTTGCTTCACGCCTTCCAACTCACCCACGGTGAATTCGCGCTCATCCAAAGTCTCGGCCAAATTCGCCTCAACCTTGGTTTTTTGGTCGTTGAGGACAGCCAATTGGCCCTCAAGCAGTTTGGTGATCACGTCGGACTTGGAAATCAGGTCTTGCAGCTTGTCATCAATCGAGGCGGTGCGCACACGATCCTGACGCATCGCATCGGATTTTGCGCCGGAAAAGATGCCGACAAAACTTTCCCAACCGGTCTTATTGCGCATCTCATCAAAGTCTTTGGAAAAGGCGGCTGTAACGTCATCAAGACCCATGATCAGCTCTGCAATATTGGCGTTCATCACGTCCGTATGGGCGTGCACATCTTCAAGATTGGCGTTCTCAATATCAATCATCGCATCGTCGCCCGCCTTCATTTTCTGACGTGCCACTTCGATACGGCTGGTGAGTTCTGAAATTTTGGACTGCGCTTCAACCACTTGGCTTTGCGACTCGGCGACTTGGCTTGCAAAATCTGACATAAAAATCTCTCCGTTCTTACAATATGTTATTTGTTATATGGGCAATGTGAATGAAATTTACATCCAGACTGTCTCAAGATTTATTCGAATTGTCGCAAATGTCGTGGCAGATGGGAAGGCAGATGGCTAAGAATGCTGCAAAATACGACGAACAGGAGCGCATATGAGCTGGTCACCCGAAAAAACCGAAGTCAAAAGTTGGAACGAGTGGGACACGCTGCGTCATGTCATCGTGGGTCGCGCCGATGATTGCCATATTCCGCCAGAGGAACCCGCGTTGGACGCGAAAGTGCCTGAGGACAGCGATATGCGCGGTCAGTGGGGGCGTCGTCCGCAGGAAACGATTGATCGCGCAAACGAGCTGCTGGACAATTTCGCAGGCATGCTGGAAAAGCGCGGGCTGCGTGTAGATCGCCCCACCTCAATTGATCATTCCGTGCCTGCGACGACGCCTGATTTTCATACGGAAAGCCAGTTCGGCTGCATGCCACCACGCGATGTTCTTTTGACCGTTGGACGCGAGATGTTGGAAGCGACGATGTCCTACCGCTGCCGCTGGTTTGAATATTTGAACTATCGTCCCTTGATGCAGCAGTATTTCAACGAGGACCCGAAGTTCCGCCACGAAAGCGCGCCAAAGCCGCGTTTGACAGATGCGGATTATCATCCAGATTACCTGTCCGAAAAAATCGGTGATGCAAAGCGTTTGGAATGGGCCGCAGAAAAGTTCTTTGTAACCACAGAAGAAGAGCCGCTGTTTGATGCGGCCGATGTGCTGCGTTTTGGCAAGGATCTTGTGGTGCAACACGGATTTACGACCAACGAAAAGGGTATTGAATGGCTGCGCCGCCACTTCCCCGATCACCGCGTGCATACGGTGAATTTTCCTGGCGATCCTTACCCCATTCATATCGATGCGACCTTTACACCACTGCGTCCAGGTCTGATCTTGAACAACCCGCAACGTCGTTTGCCCGAAGATCAGCGTAAGATGTTTGAGGCCAATGATTGGGAGATTGTGGATGCGGCGCAACCGTCGCACAACTCGCCACCCCCGCTGTGCTATTCGTCCACATGGTTGTCAATGAATGTGCTGGTGCTTGATCCGAAAACCGTGTGCGTTGAGAAATCCGAAGTCTATCAGGCGGAGCAAATGGATAAGCTTGGCATGGAAGTGGTCGAGGTTGAACTGCGCGATGCATATGCGTTTGGTGGTGGTCTGCATTGCTGCACGGCGGACGTTTACCGCGATGGTGAGTGCGAAAATTACTTCCCGAACATGTGAGCTATCGTGACCTCGTGTGCTGAGCACACGAGGTCACCTCAGTCCTACCCGATCACATTGAATGCAGGGCCGTACGGGTATTTCGTGATATTCTCGTTGCCCTCTTCTGTGATGATCAAGATATCATGCTCACGGTATCCACCCGCGCCCGGTTGACCGTCCGCGATGGTCAACATCGGCTCCATCGATATCACGTGCCCCGGCTGCAAAACTGTGTCGATGTCCTCGCGCAGTTCCAGCCCAGCTTCACGCCCGTAATAGTGCGAAAGCACGCCAAAACTGTGCCCGTATCCGAACGTGCGGTACTGTAAAAGACCATGCGCCTCAAAGAATGCGTTGATTTCATGGGTGACGTCCGCGCAGCTTGATCCAGCCTTGAGCAAGGACATCCCCAGCTCATGCGCGCCGATATTTGCTTCCCAAACCTTAAGCGACGCGTCATCGACCTCCCCCACAAACAACGTGCGTTCGAGCGCAGTGTAGTAGCCCGAAATCATCGGAAAAGTGTTAAGCGATAGGATATCACCGCGCTCTAGCTTGCGCGATGTCACAGGGTTATGCGCGCCATCTGTGTTGATACCAGACTGGAACCACACCCATGTGTCGCGGTACTCCGCGTCTGGAAACCGCTTAGCAATTTCTACTTCCATCGCATCGCGCCCAGCCATCGCAACATCGATCTCGCGCGCACCGATCCGCACAGCGTCCTTGATCGCAAAGCCGCCAACATCTGCAACAGCCGCACCCGCGCGGATCAAAGTCAGTTCCGCCTCGGATTTGTGCATCCTTTGCAGCATTGTCTCATTAAATAAATCAACAGTGCGGGACGGCGCGAGAAAATTATCAAGCTTAGCTTTCTGCAACAGGCTTAGATGATCGCTCTCGTACCCGATGCACTTGCCTTTGCCTGCGACATGTTCAATCGCGCGCCAGTAATTGTCGCGCTGCCAATCCGTGTAAGTGATGTTGTCGCCAAAACACCGACGCCAAGGTTGGCCCGCATCAATCCCGGCAGAAATCGTAACCGAGGTTTGTGGTGTGACTACTAGCGCGTAGGGGCGCCCAAACGCGCAATATGTGAAGCCAGAATAATATGAAATGTTGTGCATGGAACTGAACACAGCCGCCTCAACACCCATGTCGGACATGGTTTTGCGCAGCTTGCTCAAGCGGCTTTCATATTCCGCATCGCTAAATTGTAGGGGGGCTTTTTCGCCATTATGAAAACGGTAGAAATCTGGTCGTGCAGTCATGGTGTGACCTCCATTTTGACGCATCAAAGAGAGGTCCCGGCGTTCAGGACGAGTTTTGCTAAAGAGCGCATCTGAAGATCAGATTGGGGCGACGCCATCGCTTGCGCCCTGAGGAATGTTTAACATGCGCCGTGCCAAAGGTCGGGTCTGCTTGCGGCGCGAAGCATTCTAATCCCGACATCGCACGCACCGCACTGGACAAGTTGCGATCCACATGCTTTTCCTCAAACGAACCCGCTTTTTGGAGAACACCATGCTCGACACGCCAACAAACCTCGCTTCTTTGCTTAAAGATCCCAGCCTTTTGGCGACCAAAGCCTATATCGGCGGGGAATGGGTCGATGCGGACGGTGGGGCGACTTTTGATGTTCTGAACCCCGCGCGCGGCGATGTGATCGTACAGGTTGCTGACGTGAGCCGCGCACAAGTCGCAGGCGCAATTGCGCAGGCAGACGTCGCGCAGAAGGAGTGGGCGAAGAAGACGGGCAAAGAGCGTTCCAACATCCTGCGCGCATGGTTCGATTTGATGATAGCAAATCAGGAGGATCTTGCCACCATACTTACCGCAGAGCAGGGCAAACCTATGGCCGAAGCCATGGGCGAGATTGCATATGGTGCCTCTTTCATTGAGTTTTTCGCAGAAGAGGCAAAGCGTATCTATGGTGAAACAATCCCGGGTCATCAGGCCGACAAGCGCATCACGGTCATCAAGCAACCCATCGGCGTGACCGCGTCAATCACCCCTTGGAATTTCCCCAATGCAATGATCGCACGCAAGGTCGCCCCTGCTTTGGCCGCGGGCTGCGCTATGGTTGCACGTCCGGCGGAAGACACGCCGCTTTCCGCCCTCGCCATGGGTGTTCTGGCAGAGCGCGCAGGCATTCCAGTGGGTGTGCTCAGCATTCTACCCTCCACCGCGTCTAGCGAAATCGGCAAGGAGTTCTGTGAGAACCCTGTCGTACGCAAGCTGACCTTCACTGGTTCCACCCAAGTCGGCCGCATCTTATTGCGCCAAGCCGCAGATCAAGTGATGAAATGCTCTATGGAACTGGGCGGCAACGCGCCCTTCATCGTCTTTGACGACGCAGATATCGACGCGGCCGTGGACGGTGCGATCATGTGCAAGTTCCGTAATGCCGGTCAAACCTGCGTTTGCGCCAACCGTATTTATGTGCAAGCCGGCGTCTATGATGAATTCGCCGAAAAATTGGCGGCCAAAGTCGGCGCAATGAGCATGGGTGACGCGCTTGCAGGCGCTGTCGATTTCGGCCCGCTGATCAACCCGAAAGCCACTGAGAAAGTGCATGCACACATAGCCGATGCGAAGGCAAAGGGTGCCACAGTTATTTTGGGTGACACAGAAACGGGGCTGTCTGGTAACTTTATAACGCCAACGATTGTGACGGGTGCCACCAAAGACATGGCGTTCTCCACCGATGAAACATTCGGCCCATTGGCACCTTTGTTTAAGTTTGCGGATGAGGACGAGGTGATCGCCTTGGCCAATGACACGATCTTCGGCTTGGCGTCTTACTTCTACGCCAACGACCTGAGCCGCGTTTACAAGGTTGCAGAAGCTTTGGAGTATGGCATCGTCGGTGTGAACACAGGCATCATTTCTACAGAGGTCGCACCCTTTGGCGGCGTGAAGCAATCCGGTCTTGGACGCGAAGGCAGCCATCACGGGATCGAGGATTATCTCGAGATGAAATACATCTGCATGGCCGTTTAAACGCGCCACGCAGCCCCATGGGTGGACCGGAAAAGGCAAAGTGACAAACGACGCATTTCAAAACGCGCTTGACGCGCTTGGTATGGACGAGCCGCCTCGCGTGTGGTCGTTTATTGTCACGATCTTTGGCGATCTCGCACAGCAAGCAGGGGATCGGCTATCGGGCCCTGTCTTAGGGGATATCCTGTCCCCCGTTGGCGTTCGACCTGAGGCGATGCGCGTCGCCTTGCATCGTTTGCGCAATGAGGGCTGGATCGAAACAACCAAACAAGGTCGCGTGGGCCTGCATGGGTTGACCGGATTTGGACTGGAACAAAGCGCGATAGCGAGTGAGACGATCTATGCGTCCTCAAACGCGGCTTGTTCTGATTGGCATGTGTTGTGCTTTGCGCATGTGACCTCGGTCACGGAGCAAGTGCGCGCAAGCACTTTCACCAAGCAAGGCTACGTCGCCGTGTCGGCGGGTGTGTATCTTGCGAACGGGCCTTGCGTTAAGATCCCAAGCGATGCGCTTGCGCTGCATGGATCCCTTGGGGACGTGCCGGAGTGGTTGCCACACTCGCTTGTCTCAAGTGCGCAACGCACGGCCTTCCGTGCGCTTACGCACGATTTGGAACAGCTGGGCTTGGATCACAGCAACGTCGCTGACTTCACACCTATTCAAATTGCGACGCTGCGGGCGCAGATCGTGCATCGCTGGCGTAAATTGGTTTTAAAGCTGCCCGATGTGCCCGACGTTTTGTTTGGCGCGAGTTTTGAGGGAGGGCAGTGCCGCGTCGAGGTTCTGCGCACTCTGGATGTTTTGCAGCGCCCCGCAATCGCGTCACTGATCTGAGAACTGTTCTAAAGCAATCAAGGCGGCAAGCCCTGCGCGGTAGTCTGGGTAGAGCAACTTCACCCCCAGATCTGACTTAATACGATCATTTCGAACGCGCTTGCTTTCCGCATAGAAACTGCGCGCCATCGGGGTCATCTCGGCGGTCTCAAAATCGACCTCTTCTGGCAAAGGCAGGCCCAATAGTCCCGCCGCATGTGCAATCACATCTTGGGGCGGTGCCGGATCATCATCGCACATATTATATATAGCGCCCGCATTCGGCTCTGCGATGGAGGCCACAAGGATCTGCGCGATGTCTTCAACGTGGATACGACTGAAAACCTGCCCCTCTTTGATGATACGCCGCGCGGTACCTGCGCGCACTTTAGAGAAAGGTCCACGGCCCGGGCCATAAATGCCCGCGAGACGAAAAATATGCAGGGGCAGGTTCGGGATGGATTGCCAGTCCGCTTCAGCCGCAACGCGCATTTGACCGCGCTTGGTGGCGGGTTTCAGTGGGCTACTTTCATCGACCCAACCGCCTTTAGCATCGCCGTAGACACCTGTCGTGGAGAGGTAGCCGACCCATTCAAGGTTGGGCGCATGGCGCACTATATCTTCGCGCAAAGCATTGAGAACAGGATCGCCATCCGCATTGGGCGCGGCGGAAATAAGCAGGTGGGTTGCGCTATGCAAGGTCTCGCGCAGGTTCGTATCCGGCCAGATCACCGAGGTAACGCCCGTCGCCTCAAGCGCTGCTGCTTTGTCGGAGGAGCGCGTCGTGCCAGTGATCGTGAACCCTTGCTCAAGCAGGAGAGGCGTCAACGCACGCGCAGAAAAGCCGTGCCCGAAAGAAAGCAGATGTTTTGTCATATCGCTTTAGTGCGGCAGGCACTGCGCGGTTGCAAGTGCGCGTCGCTTTAGTTTCTATGATAGTATGACCGATAATCCAGACTTAGAAGCGGCCTACAGGCTAAGCGGGCCGGATGGTTCGAAACAGTTGTATGCCGCATGGGCAGAAACCTATGACAGCAGCTTTGCCGAAGATATGCAGTACCGCGCACCGCAAGCGGTTGCAGAGTGCTATGCGAAAATCTCTGGAGTGTCGCCTGTTTTGGATCTGGGCGCGGGAACTGGATTGTTAGGAGCCGCGCTTGTGCAGCAGGGTATTGAGGTGGTGGATGGCACGGATATCTCGCCCCAAATGCTGGTGGAGGCGGAGAAGAAGCACGTTTATCAGAGCTTATTTGAAGGGGATCTTACCCAACGACTTGAGGTGGATGAGGGGACCTATGCTGGTATCGTAAGTTCTGGCACATTCACCCACGGACATGTCGGACCTGATGCGTTGGAAGAGGTTCTGCGCTGCATGACAAGTGGCGCTTGGGCGGTGCTAAGCGTGAATGCCACGCATTGGGATGCGCTAGGATTTGAAGATGTGCTGAAGTGCCTCGCTCCGCAAATTGCTGAGTGGCGCAAGGATGAGTTTGCGCTTTATGGCGCAGGTGCAAAGGGTGCACATGCCGCTGACACGGGCTGGCTTTTGCAAATGCGCAAGGCTTAGGAATACATCTGTTTCTTGCGCGCGGGTGTTTCTGCCGTACTTTCCGACGTTCCATTGTGAAACGTGCCAAACCAGCGATCCCACGGCATTTCCTGATTGCCATAGTTAAACTCGTAATACCGGTGATGTAGCTGGTGATAAAACGTGCCCAGCGCGAGTCGACGTTTATCCTTGATTAACAGATCTTCGTATCCTGTGTGGGTCATTGCCGCGCCGAGGCCAAGGTAGATGACGTGAAAGATCACAAGGCTCGGATCACTTGGCACGACCCAGTGAATGCAAAGCGAGGAGCAATAGAGAAAATGTTCAACAAGATGCATGGAAAAACCCGACCACGGGCCGACGTTGACGTTGCGATAATGCAGAGATGCACATGGATGTAGAGGAACGGCACATGCAACAAACGATGTGCCCAGTTGAAATGAAACGCTGACCAGGTGGGAAAAAGGATCAGCGAAGGAGCGAACCAAACAGGATTGCCGAGCGGTGTGATCGTCGGCGCGTATCCCTTCGCCATCAGCCATATTGTGAGTGCGCTGAAGAGCGTCAGAAACCCTACGCCAGAGATCAGCGAGTGAAACATGTTGTCCTGCACTTGGTTGGAGAAGCTCCAAAGGCGGTTGCCTTTTGAGTTTCTTACGCTTGTCGAATTATAACTCTGTACCCTGCCCTTTGCGCATAAAGAAATACCAGTGGAGCGTGCCCGCACTGATCAGAACCAAGGCGAAATTCGCACTCCACAGATGAACGATCCAACCGATTTGGAAACTGCTTGCTGAGACGAATTCGGGATAGATCCAAAGCCATAGAGCGAGTGCAAGTAGGACCATCATCACCCGCTCTGACAGCGTCAGCCAATTGCGCGCGAACCAACGCGCAAGAAAACCTGCGCGCGCGGGCCATTTGAAGATTGAGCCGCTCGCGAGAGGTAAGTCAGGGTGATAATTCCAGTCCGAAGACTTTGGTTTGCTCGAAATGTAATCACTATGATGGCCTTATGTGCTGCAGCAGGTAAGGCTACGTTGCGTAGTTACTGCCTTCATCGTCCAGAATACCCTTAAGCTCTGCAAGATGGCGCTCATCTTGCTCCGGGTATTGCTCAAGCTCATGTGCTGTTTTCTCTGCAATCTCATCAGGCAGCACACGCAAAGGCTGACCCGTCTGCAATGCTCGAATATATGTCTCGCAGGAACGCTCAAAGTAAAATAAGCGATTGAACGTGTCGGCCACGGTATCCCCAATGATCATGACGCCGTGATTGCCCATCACCATCACTTTCTTTTTGGGATCATCAAAGAGTTTCGCACAGCGCTCCCCTTCTTCTTCAAACGCAAGCCCACCGTAATTTTCGTCGATCACCACACGATTGAAAAACGTCGCTGAATTCTGATCAATCGCAGGTAAGCGGCTATCAGCCAGCGACGCCAACACAGTTGCAAAAATCGAATGCACATGCATTGCGCAACGCGCGTGCGGGCAATGGCGGTGCATCCCGCCGTGCAGTCCCCAAGCTGTTGGATCCGGCGCATCTGGCCCCTCCAGCGTCTTAGGGTCATTGGCATCGACGACAATCAAATCCGACGCCTTGATCCGGCTAAAATGCACCTGATTGGGGTTCATCAAAAACCGCGTGCCTTCGTCGTTGATCGACAGGGAAAAGTGGTTCGAAACCGCCTCATGCATATTAAGGCGCGCGGTCCAGCGGAAAGCGGCCGCAAGGTCGACGCGTTCTTGCCAGTGATCCATATTCGGAAGTCTTGCGGTGTTCATTCTGCATTTCTTTCTTCTGATGTGAGCGCGCGTGAGGGCACGCAAGCATATCCATTCGCGCATAGAATACAGGCCTCGCGCAGACCATGCGGTTTATTGGTTGGTTCTTGCAAGATATGACCACCATGCGCGTCGGCTTTGCTCGCAGCGACATCAGGATCCGTCGCAAACAGATGAAACTGCGCCCCGCCGCCCCGCGCGCCGGCTTCGGGCAGCAGAGACGGTAGGGGATGCGAGTGATAGGTGCCGTCGCTATGGAGCTGAAAGACCTGATCGTCGTAGGTCATGATCGCGAAATCGCCCGAGACACGATGCGCTTTCATGTTGAAAACGACACTTAGGAAGTCTGCTTGTGCAATCACGTCGCGTACAAGAATGTTAAGCCCCAGTCCGCGCAAAGACGCGCCAAAGTCAGCGGCGCTTACCGTTTCATAGTCCATTTCGAGTGCTCCTTTTTGCGCTCAATCAGATGCTTGAACATCCCTCAAGCTCGTGTCAACTTTGGACATGAACACAGTGAATTTCAAAACATGGCCGCAAAGCGCGCCGCGATTGGTTGCCGTTGCCGCGGGACGCGCAGCCGCTGACCTTGTGATCAAAGGTGGGACATGGGTGAATGTGCACACCCGCGAATGTCTAGAAAACCATGATCTTGCCATTGCAGACGGGCGTTTCGCTTATTGTGGGCCGGACGCGGACCATTGCATCGGGCCGGACACAGAGGTGATAGACGCGCAGGGCCGTTATATGATCCCAGGTCTGTGCGACGGGCATATGCATATTGAGAGCGGTATGCTCACCCCTGCCGAGTTCACACGCGCTGTGATCCCGCATGGCACAACGTCGATGTTCACCGACCCGCATGAGATCGCCAATGTACTTGGCCTAGCGGGTGTGCGTTTGATGCATGACGAAGCGATGATGCAGCCGATCAATGTGTTCACGCAAATGCCCTCTTGCGCGCCGTCTGCGCCGGGTTTGGAGACGACAGGTTTCGAGATCAGCGCTGACGATGTGGCCGAGGCCATGGCGTGGCCCGGTATCATCGGGCTAGGCGAGATGATGAATTTCCCCGGTGTCGTTAACGGCGATCCGCAGATGTTGGCGGAGATCGCAGCAACGCAAAACGCGGGCAAAACTGTTGGTGGGCATTATGCTTCGCCGGATCTGGGACCCGCGTTTCACGCCTACGCAGCGGGCGGTCCTGCGGATGATCATGAGGGAACATGTGAAGCCGACGCAATTGCTCGCACGCGCCAAGGGATGCGCCACATGATGCGGCTTGGCTCCGCTTGGTATGATGTTGAAAGCCAGATCACGGCGGTCACGGAAAAGGGCCTTGATCCGCGTGGATTTATCCTGTGCACCGATGACAGCCATTCAGGCACAATCGTGAATGAAGGCCATATGAACCGCGTTGTGCGCCATGCGATTGAGTGTGGGTGTGATCCTTTGATTGCCTTGCAAATGGCAACGATCAATACTGCGACGCACTTTGGGTTGGAGCGCGAGCTCGGCTCTATCGCACCGGGACGGCGTGCGGATGTGATCCTGACCTCAGACCTTAAGACCCTGCTGATTGAGCATGTGATCGCGCGCGGTCAAACAGTCGCGCGGATGGGGATTTGCGAAGTCGAATGTCCACATCTTGACTGGCCGCGACACGCACGCAGTACGGTGCATATGGGGCCTGCCAAGAGCGCTGATGCGTTTAAAATTAGCGCGCCTGATGGGGCCAATTCAGTGCGCGCCAATGTGATTGGTGTCGTCGAAAACCAAGCGCCTACGAAAGCGTTGAAAGCAGATTTGCCCGTCACCAACGGCCTTGTCGAAACGACAGGTGACATTTGCCAAATTGCTTTGGTGGAGCGGCACTGTGCCACTGGGGGTGTAGTGAACGGGTTCGTCTCCGGCTTTGGGTATAGCGGAAAAATGGCTATTGCCTCTACAGTTGCCCATGACAGCCATCATATGATTGTCGTTGGCACGGATCGTGAGATGATGGCGGCAGCGGCGAACCGACTGTCCAACGTGGGTGGCGGCATCAGCGTTTGGAAAGATGGCGCTGAACTTGCGCTTGTTGAACTACCCATCGCGGGTCTTATGTCGGATGAACCTGCAAAAGACGTCGCGCGCAAAGCCGATCAGATGGTGCGGGCCATGCATGACTGCGGCTGCACTTTGAACAATGCCTATATGCAACATTCCTTGCTTGCTTTGGTCGTGATCCCTGAAATCAGGATTTCCGATCTCGGCCTTGTAGATGTAACGAAATTTCAACTGACCCCGCTCTTTGAAAGCTAGGGGGTTGAGGAACATATGACCGATAAATCTATAGTTACACCTAACGCACCGCATCCCGAGGCCTACCGCGATCCCAAAGCCGCGGTAGATCAGCTGGTTAAGCTTTATGAGCAAGCGACAATTTTCCTATGCGAAAAATTTACCGAGACGATGAGCAACGGCCATCCCGGTCATCGCTACCGTGCGTTTTATCCAGAGATCAGGATCACCACGACGAGTTTTGCCCAAGTTGATAGCCGTTTGAGCTTTGGGCACGTGTCTTCGCCGGGCATGCATGCCGCGACAATTACGCGACCTGATTTGTTTCGCAAATATCTGGAACAGCAGATTGGCTTGCTGATAGAAAATCACGATGTTGCAGTTGGCATCAGCGTTTCTGACACGCCGATCCCCGTGCATTTTGCTGTTGCCAATGACGCGCGTATCTCTGTGCCCCAGGATGGCGCAGCAGAGTTCACGCTGCGCGATGTGTTTGATGTACCGGATCTCAGCACCACCAACGATGATATCGTGAATGGGACGTATAAGCTGCCTGACGACGGAACCGAACCGCTTGCGCCATTCACCGCCCAGCGCGTTGATTACTCGCTTGCGCGTCTCGCGCATTATACCGCGACAGAGCCAGAGCATTTTCAAAACCACGTGCTGTTCACAAACTATCAGTTTTATGTATCCGAGTTCGAGGCTTATGCGCGTGCGCAATTGGCTGACCCGCAAAGCGGCTACACCAATTTCGTGAGCACTGGGAATGTTGAAATCACCTCGCCAGATGAGGTGATTGATCCAGTGATGAAGATGCCGCAAATGCCGACCTATCATCTCAAAAAGGCGGATGGCAGCGGGATCACATTGGTCAATATTGGCGTTGGCCCCTCAAACGCGAAGACCGCGACAGATCATGTCGCTGTGTTGCGACCCCATGCGTGGTTGATGGTTGGCCACTGCGCGGGTCTGCGTAACTCACAAAGCCTTGGTGATTTTGTGCTGGCCCACGCTTATCTGCGTGAGGACCGTGTGCTTGACGATGACTTGCCCGTTTGGGTGCCAATTCCTGCGCTTGCGGAAATTCAGATCGCTTTGGAAAAGGCGGTTGCGGAAGTCACCGAATACGAGGGCTATGATCTCAAGCGTATTATGCGGACGGGCACCGTCGCATCAGTGGATAATCGCAACTGGGAGTTGCGTGATCAAGATGGGCCCGTACAGAGGTTGTCGCAATCGCGCGCGGTGGCTTTGGATATGGAAAGCGCGACAATTGCCGCCAACGGGTTCCGCTTTCGCGTCCCCTACGGCACGCTTTTGTGCGTCTCTGACAAGCCGCTTCATGGGGAGTTGAAGCTGCCAGGGATGGCCTCCGATTTCTATACGACACAGGTAACACGGCATTTGATGATCGGGATCCGTGCCATGGAAACGCTGAGTGAAATGCCGCTAGAACGCATTCATAGCCGGAAATTGCGCTCATTTCACGAGACAGCCTTCCTGTGACCTAGCGGAATCCAGCCAAAACGCCTGTTTTTATACTTTTTTACCCGTCTATGCGTTGTGCTGGCTTGCAAGATGCAGTTAAATACGCCCGCATAGGCCCTAAATACGGGCAGTAAAGGGAGTACATGAACATGGCAAAACCAATGACAAAAACTCAACTGGTCGCTGCACTGGCTGAAGAGATGGGCGCAGACAAGAAAGCATCAGGCGCAGCGCTTGACGCGGTATGTGCATTAATCACACGCGAAGTGTCCGGCGGCGGTGCTGTCACACTTCCAGGCGTTGGCAAGATCTATTGCCGCGAGCGCCCAGAGCGTATGGTGCGCAACCCTGCAACGGGTGAGCAGATCAAGAAAGACGCGGACAAGGTTGTTAAAATGACAATCGCAAAAGCACTGAAAGACAGCGTTAACGGCTGATCTTGCTTTCACAGCGAAATTACGAGAAGGGTCGCTCTGGTTGAGCGGCCCTTTTTTACTGGAGAGAGACCCGATGGATCTGCGCGCACTTTTGATGGGCCTTGCCTTCGCATTCATGTGGTCAAGCGCGTTCACCTCCGCACGCATCATCGTACAAGACGCGCCACCTCTGATGTCGCTCAGCCTGCGGTTCTTTATCTCGGGTGTGATTGGAATTGCGATTGCCAAAGCACTCGGCCAGCATTGGCGCCTTACAGCCGCTCAGTGGCGCGCTGTGTTCGTCTTTGGCCTGTGTCAGAACGCGCTTTATCTCGGGCTGAATTTCATGGCAATGCAAACAGTCGAAGCGTCGCTCGCCTCTATAATAGCTTCGACCATGCCGTTGATGGTTGCGGGGGCTGGTTGGATCTTACTCAAAGACAAGCTGCCAACCCAAGGTATCATCGGTCTTTTCTTAGGTATCGTTGGCGTTGTGCTGATCATGGGCGCGCGCTTTGATGGCAACGCAGATGCGTTTGGCATGGCGCTTTGTGTGATTGGCGCGATTGGCCTGAGTGTTGCGACCCTTGCGATGCGCGGGGCATCTTCGGGCGGTAACTTGCTGATGATCGTTGGCCTTCAAATGCTCGTTGGTTCCGCGATCTTGGGTGTTGTGGCTGCGTTTACGGAAACCTATTTCCTCAATCCCTCGCTCAAACTTGCTGCCGCATTTGCATATACGACGCTTATCCCCGGCCTTGTTGCGACTTTCATCTGGTTTCGCCTTGTTGAACGGATCGGCGCTCTTCGTGCGTCAACGTTTCATTTCCTCAATCCGTTCTTTGGCGTCACGATCGCCGCGCTTTTGCTAGGTGAAGCCCTTGGAATTATGGATGTATTTGGCGTTGTGATCATCACCGTCGGCATCCTACTTGTTCAGCTTTCGAAACAAAAACCCACGGACAGTTGAACACGCGACAGTATGTTGTGGGGTAACAGACTGTCAGGTTTCGCCGTACGCCGCTGTCATGGACTTAGTATTTGCATATGGTGCAGGATTGCTGACGCTGATTAACCCCTGCGTTTTGCCAGTGTTGCCGATTGTATTGGCCACGGCCTTACAAGCGAGCCGTTGGGGGCCCGTCGCATTAGCCGCCGGGATGAGCCTATCCTTCGCCATCCTCGGCGTTACCGTCTCTGCCTTTGGGCGCGCTGTTGGGTTAAACGCAGATGACATTGCGCAGGTGGGTGCGGTGTTGATGATCCTCTTCGGACTCGTGCTGCTTGTGCCCCAAACCTCTGCCGTATTCTCAACGGCGACCGCTGGTTTTGCAGCGCGCGCGGATAGTGGGTTGGACGAGGTGGATCGTGGATCGCTCACGGGGCAATTCGTGGGTGGCATGTTGCTGGGCGCTGTATGGAGCCCTTGTGTTGGTCCGACATTGGGTGGTGCCATATCGCTGGCAAGCCAAGGCGAAAGTCTGCTGCGCGCGACTGCGATCATGCTCTTCTTCGCGCTTGGCATCTCCACCATCATCCTCGCGCTTGGCTACGGTGCACGCTCTGCTTTGCAAAAACGCCAAGCCGCGATGCGCCGGTTTGCCGCCGCTGCCCGCCCGCTGTTGGGTGCAATTTTCGTCGCCGTCGGTCTAATGCTGTTCTTCAAGTGGCACTATTTCATTGAAAGCTGGCTGCTCGATATCATGCCGATCTGGCTGCAAGATCTATCCATTACTTTGTAATTCGAACCTACCAAGGAGTTAAAAATGAATCGTAGAACTTTGATCCTATCCGGTGCTGCGACGCTCGTGATGCCTGCTGCACCAGCCCTCGCAAGTGCCGTAAACTATGTGCCTGGCTTGCTGAAAAAACATCAAGAGGCTGGCGATACAGTATTCATTGATTTCACTGCAAGCTGGTGCGGAACGTGCCGTGCACAAGGTCGTGTTCTAGAAAACCTGAAAGCAGAGAACCCTGCATACGATCAGAACATCGTGTTCATTGATGTCGATTGGGACACTTACGGCAATTCAGTCATGGCAGATCGTTTGAAAATTCCGCGCCGCTCCACGCTGGTTGCGATGAAAGGCAAGAAAGAGATTGGACGCATCGTCGCGGACACCTCCAAGCGCAACATCAAGACGTTGGTTGATGCAGCTTTGGATGCCGCAACCGCTTAAGCCAAAAGGCCAGCCGCTGGTCGAATGTATCCTGTGAGCGTCCCGCGCCAATTGGTGATCGGGGCGTTCATACGTTTCAGGGTGGCAGGATGGTTCCTATCAAGAACGCCTGCGCGCACCAGCAACGCCGCAATCGCACATTCTGCACCGCGTGTTGTGCCATCTGCAACTTTCAGCGCAATGCCAAGCTGTTGTTCTGGTAGAATGGCGACATAGAACGCTTCCGCACCTGTTTTGATCGCAGTTCGCCCGCCCATCGCGCGCATCAATTCTGTGCAAGCGCGGGTCTCTCCCGCGACCAATTCGGGATGAAGAGCCATCGCTTCGGTCAAACGTGCCGCAGCAGAGCTGACACTGTCTAAACGCGTATGTGCGGATGCAAAGAACCCCATCGCGCGCGCGATACCCTGCAAAGAACTGGCAAAATTGGGGGCAGAACAGCCATCAATGCCAAAGCCTGGGGACGTAAGTTGCGTGGTTTCCTCGAACGCATCAAGGCAGGCTTTCTGCACGGGGTGCGTGGGGTCAATGTACTCGGGTCCAGCCTTCAGATGCTTGGTCAACGTCAGGAAGCCCGCATGTTTGCCAGAACAGTTATTGTGGATCTGGCAGGGGCTTGAATCGGTTTTGATCAACTCGGTTCTCGCAGGATTATCACTGGGCATTTGCGGCCCGCAACGCATGTCATCATCGCATAAGCCTAGGTCATTGAGCCAAGCGCTCACGCGGTCCGTGTGGATCGCCGCACCCTGATGGGATGCACAGGCCAGCGCGAGTTGCTCTGTGTTCAGACCCGCTGCATCCGCAGCACCCGATGTGATCAAAGGAATGCCTTGCAGCATCTTAGAAGACGAGCGCGGGAGCACGATCTCGTCGGCATTGCCCCAAGCTTGCACAATCTCGCCAGCGCCATTGCAAATGACCGCATGACCCAGATGCACGCTCTCCAAAAATTCGCCGCGCCAAATTTCAGCCAGAGGAACAGGTTGGGTCATGGTAATCTCCAAAATTTGAACGGCGAAAAAATGCCAAGGAGGCATTCACCTGTGGTGGATTTCAGGCTAATATGCTTTTGTCGAGAAGAAAAATATCCTTTAGCGTAGAGAGCCGAGAACAGGCGACACGCGTAAAGGTACGATTGAGGTTAAGGACAGCTGGAGGCTGGACACGATGAATTCATGGATCACGCGCACAAGTTTGGCGGCCGCTTTGACGGTTGCAGCAACAGGCGCATTTGCTCAGACACAGAGCACGAACCGCGTTGGCGCAAACACCGATTGGAGCGTTTTCGTTGAAAGCAATCCGAAGGAATGCTGGAGCGTGTCGTCTCCGAAAGAAACCATAAACTCACGCGGTGGCCGCGTTGTTGCGGCGAAACGCAGTGACATCTTGCTGTTTGTGTTCAATAGCCCGGGATCCGGGGTGACGGGCCAAGTGACCTTCACAGGCGGCTATCCTTTCGCGAGTGGCTCTACCGTCAATATGAACATCAGCGGCACAGAGTTTGAATTGTTCACAGAAGGTGAATGGGCGTGGCCCGCGACCCCTGCGGATGATGCGAAGATAATTACGGCGATGAAACGCGGCAGCTCTGCGATTATGACGGCGCGCTCTGGTCGTGGCACGCAGACGAAAGACACGTTCTCGCTGCTCGGCTTCACCGCCTCTGTTGAAGAGTCTGAGAAGCGCTGCAACTAAGCCTTCCCGCCAAGTTGATTTAGACACGCCGTGCCAATTTGGTGCGGCGTCTTTCATTTTATGGCGAATCCGGTGTATAGCCCGCGCAACTCATCAAAAGGCGACACTCCCATGACGGTCAAAGCTCCGATCACGCAAGACGTTATGACCATTCCGCGCAAACTGCCGGAGGGTCCGATCAATCTCGTTGGTTTGACACGAGATGGTATGCGCGATGCATTGATCGAGAATGGTACGCCCGAAAAGCAGGCAAAGATGCGTGTAGGCCAAATTTGGCAGTGGATCTATCAATGGGGCAAACGCGACTTTGATGAGATGACGAACCTCTCCAAAACGTACCGCGCTGAATTGGGCGAGAAATTCGTGATTGAAGTGCCCGAAGTCGTGACGCGTCAAGTATCCGAAGACGGCACGCGCAAATATCTCGTCAAGATCGCAGGCGGTCACGAAGTTGAGGTGGTTTACATCCCTGAAGACGGACGCGGCACACTCTGTGTGTCCTCGCAAGTTGGTTGCACGCTGACCTGTTCCTTCTGTCACACAGGCACGCAGAAATTGGTGCGCAATCTGACCGCAGGCGAGATCATCGGCCAAGTCATGATCGCGCGTGACGATCTGAATGAATGGCCAGAGCAAGGTGCGCCCAAGGATGAAATACGCCTCTTGAGCAACATCGTTTTGATGGGCATGGGCGAGCCGCTGTACAACTTTGAAAACGTGCGCGACGCGATGAAGATTGCGATGGACGCCGAGGGCATTCAGCTGTCGCGCCGTCGTATCACACTATCGACCTCTGGCGTTGTCCCAGAAATCGCGCGCACGGCAGAAGAGATCGGCTGCCAACTGGCGATCAGCTTTCACGCAACCACGGATGAGGTCCGCGACAAGCTTGTGCCTATCAACAAGCGTTGGAACATTGCAGAACTGGTCGAGGCTTTGCGCGCCTATCCACGTGTGTCTAACTCAGAGCGGATCACCTTTGAATATGTAATGCTCGATGGTGTGAACGACACCGATGCCGACGCGCATCGTTTGATCAAACTGATCGAAGGGATCCCCGCGAAGATCAACTTGATCCCCTTTAACGAATGGCCTGGCGCGCCTTACAAGCGCTCCTCCGGCAATCGCATCCATCGCTTTGCGGACATCATCTATAAGGCAGGCTATGCATCGCCGATCCGCAAGCCGCGTGGCGAGGATATTATGGCAGCCTGCGGTCAGCTTAAATCTGCAACAGAACGCGCGCGCAAATCGCGTAAGCAAATTCAGGCTGAAGCGGGTCTTTGATCTGAACCGTACGTCTTATTCCCACCGTTTACTGTTTGCGGCTGTAGCGTGCGAGGAAAGTGGTAACAGCGCCTTCGATGACGCGCTCTAGCTCTGCTTTTTCAAAGGTGGTTTGAACACCGAACAGGATCTTTGGAAAGATATCCGCCTTACAGAGTTCCGCAAATTGATCCGCTGCCAAATCGCAATCGACAATATCTAGTAGGCCCTTGGCTGTCGCATCGTGTAAATATTCACCGATCTTCGCACGCACGACCATCGGCCCGCTTTGATAAAACGCGAGGCCAAGGTCGGGAAAACGATCCGCCTCTGCCACGCAAATGCGAAAAATCCGTTGCCCAAATTCGGATGTCATAAACCCCAGCAAATGGCGCGCTGCACTGCTGAGAACCTCTGCCGGCGGCGCGCTTTGATCGATGTGTTGCATCGCCTGCTCCGCTTGGTGCGCGCAAATGGTTTGAACGACGGCGATGAACAGGCTCTCTTTATCGGCAAAATAGCTATAAAGTGTGGCTTTGGACACGCCGCTGGCCTTGGCCACATGATCCATATTGGCCGCGCCAAAGCCATCCACCAAAAAGACGTCGCGCGCGCCTTCTAAGACTTGATCAAATTTGCGACCCTTGCGGATCGCTTTACTGTGTATATTCAATGTCATCTCCAACGCGACGGTGCCGCCTACACATCCGAACGTACTGTGTAACATAGCAACCCTGTCTTTCCCAACGCCGTGTTCTAACAATCAGCAGTTGTTGTGTTTTAGGCGTGGCGCATTAGCTTCGGTCTTGCTCCGGTCCAATCGGCAAGTTACCTCTGGTTCAATGCTTGATATCTTCTTACAGACGTTGCCTTTCTTCGCAATCATTGCGCTTGGATATGGCGCAGGGCGCACCGGCTTTTTCACGCCGGAGGCAACTGCCTATCTGACCAAATTCGTTTTCTATTTCGCCCTATCTGCGATGCTATTTCGCTTCTCCGCCAATCTTTCGCTGGGCGAGGTGTGGAACGGGCGTTTGGTTATCGCCTATCTTTGGGGAACCGCGTTCATCTATGGTGTGGCAACAATTGTCGCTTTGCTGCGCAATCAGGGCCTCGCCAAGACCGCAATAGAGGCGCAATGTGCAGTCATTGGAAACACTGGCTTTCTTGGTGTTCCCATGCTGGTTCTGCTCATGGGGGAGAAAGCGATTGGACCCGTCATTCTGGTGCTCGCGGTCGATCTTGTGGTGTTTTCCAGCTTGATCGTCATTCTGATGTCGATTGCCAAGGATGGCCGCTTTGACCTGTCGATCTTTAAGACTATCGGCTTTGGCCTGTTAATGAACCCAATGATTGTGTCGATGGTGCTGGGCCTTATGTGGTCCGCAACGGGCGCGCCTTTGCCAAGGCCCGTTGATGCGTTTGCGGAACTGCTCGGCTCTGCCGCAACCCCCGGTGCACTGTTTGCGATTGGCGCATCGCTTGCCAGCAAATCCACCGAGAAGATCGAAGTGGCCGCCTGGCTCTCATTTTGCAAACTGGTCCTGCATCCAGCTTTTGTCGCGATTGCCGCGATCTATCTCTTTCCGCTCGATCCTTTTTCCGCAGGCGTGATTATCGCCGCTGCCGCCTTGCCAGTCGCGGGCAACGTCTTCATGTTGGCTCAGCATTATGGCGTTGCGCCGCAAAGGGTCTCTGCCGCAATTTTGGTGTCCACTGCAATCAGCATTGTCACCGTTTCATTAGTCATTGGATGGGTAAGCCAGCTTTAGGCCAAAACCCGCACTACAGGAGCACGACCTACTATGACCCCCGTTTCAGAGAACGCCTGCTTTGGCGGCACCCAAGGCGTTTACACGCATGAGTCAAATGTCTGCGGCGGCGATATGACCTTCGGTCTATTCATGCCCGCCGAGGCTGAAAACGGCCCTGTGCCGCTCTTGTGGTTCCTCTCGGGTCTAACATGCACACATGAGAACGCGATGGTCAAAGCAGGCGCGCAAAACTGGGCCGCAGAGCAAGGGATCGCTTTGGTCTTCCCCGACACTTCCCCGCGCGGGGAAACCGTGGCCAATGATGAAGCTTATGACCTTGGCCAAGGTGCAGGGTTTTATGTGGACGCGACCCAATCCCCATGGTCGCCGCACTTCAAAATGTGGAGTTATCTGGCTGACGAACTCCCCACATTGATCGAAGATCAATTCGAAGTGGATATGGAACGCCAAGCGATCACGGGTCACTCAATGGGCGGGCATGGTGCCTTGACGATGGCGATGAATCTTGAGGGTCGCTTTCGCTCAGTCTCAGCCTTCGCACCGATCTGCAATCCGACGGCCTCTGATTGGGGGCGCAAGCAGCTCAGCGCATATCTTGGCAGTGACGAGAGCACATGGGCGAAGCATGACGCCACGCTTATGATGGAGGAGAAGGGCTTTGACGGGCCTGTCTTGATCGACACGGGCACCAATGATCAATTCCTTGATTTATTGAAGCCCGAAGCGCTCGCAGAAGCCGCAACCAAACGCCGTCAGCAAATGAACTTCCGTATGCAGCCTGGCTATGATCATAGCTATTTTTTCATCTCGACCTTCATGGAAGATCACATCAGTTTTCATGCGGAAGCGCTCTACGCTTGAGCTTGTTCATTGATGCAGATGCTTGCCCCGTTAAGGCAGAAGCGGAAAAAGTCGCGACCCGCCACCGCGTGACGATGTACGTCGTCTCAAATGGTGGTTTGCGGCCCTCGCAGAACCCTTTGGTAGAAAACATCATCGTCGATGCGGGGCCAGATGTGGCCGACATGTGGATCGCAGATCGCTGCGGCCCTGCGGATGTGGTGGTGACGGGCGACATCCCACTGGCCGCCAAATGCGTCGAGGCGGGTGCAGAGGTGTTGCAACACAACGGGGATCGGTTCACCGCGGCCAACATCGGGCAACGCTTGGCGATGCGTGATTTGATGGCCGATCTGCGCGAAGCCAATCCGCTGGGTGCGGGGGGTGGTGGCAAACCCTTTTCCAAAACCGACCGCTCCCGATTTCTAGATTCTTTAGAACGCGCTTTAAGGGCTGCAAAAGGAAAATCGCATGACAGTTGAGGCGGTTGTTTTTGATATTGGAAACGTGCTGATCGAATGGCAACCAGAGCGCTACTATGACAGCGTCATTGGCGAGGCGCGTCGCCGCACTGTGTTCGAGACCGTGGATCTCCATGCAATGAATGATCGTGTGGATCGCGGCGAAAACTTTTACGATGTGATTTATGAAACGGCCGATCAATATCCCGAGTTGCGCGACGATATTCGCATTTGGCATGACAATTGGATCGAGATGGCCAGCCCCCCAATCACACATTCCGTGCGACTATTACAGGCCTTGCGCGCGAAACAGGTGCCCGTGTTTGCTTTAACAAATTTTGGTGTTGAAACATTCGAGATTGCCCAAGGAACCTATGATTTCTTGAATGCATTTGATCGAGCGTATGTGTCTGGCCATATGAAAGTGATCAAACCCGATGCGGAAATCTATGAGCAACTTGAGACTGATTGCGGCGTTGCGCCTGCGAGTTTGCTGTTTGCAGATGATCGGCTCGAAAACATAGAGGCCGCCGCTGCCCGCGGTTGGCAAACGCATTTGTTTGAAGGCCCCAGTGGTTGGGCCGCGCGATTGGTTGGCGCTGGATTGTTAAGCGAGGTGGAGGCACAATGAGTATTCAGATCGGTTTTGAAGATGGCGAAAAGGATCTCGATTGGATCGGTCTGACCGAGGCATTGAAGGCTGGGCATAACCTGCCAAAAGCGGAGATTGCCGATACATTTCTCTATCGCGGTAAGGATACTTTGTTGAACCGGTCTGCTTGGATTGATGGTCTTGGCCTAACCGTGAAATGCGCTACGGTTTTTCCCGAAAATCCCAGCGCAGGCGTGCCGATGATCAACGGTGCGGTGTCTTTGTTTGATGACGCACATGGGCGACTTGAAGCGATTATTGATTTTCACTTGATCACAAAATGGAAGACGGCAGGCGACAGTTTGCTAGGCGCTTTACGTCTTGCGCGCCCTGACAGCCGCAAGATTTTGATCATCGGATCCGGCACAGTCGCGCGGTCCTTGCATGACGCTTATAGCGCTGGTTATCCCGAGGCGAAGTTCACCGTTTGGAGCCGCACGCACGCGAATGCGGAGATGTTTGCCAAAGAGCGCGCCGCAGTCGTTGCTGATGATTTAGAGGTTGCTGCACGTGGCGCTGATATCATCACGAGTGCAACCATGAGCACCGCGCCCGTCTTACGCGGGGACTGGTTACAGAACGGCCAGCACGTGGATCTGATCGGTGCATATCGGCCAGATATGCGAGAGGCGGATGATCGGGCTTTGCAGCGCGCGCGCGTGTTTGTCGATAGCTTCGACACAACTATTGGGCATATTGGCGAAGTGCAAATCCCGCTGGACAGCGGCGCGATTTCGCGGGCTGACTTGATTGCGGACTATTATTCTGATGCTGGGTTTGAGCGGCGCTCTGACGATGAGATTACACTGTTTAAGAATGGCGGTGGCGCTCATCTTGATTTGATGGTGAGCCGCTATGTGCTGGAGCGCTACGCCGGCTAGTCTATCCCATTGCCAAGCAATCGGACCGAGTGGGGGCCAGCCCCCACACCCCCAGAGTTTTTGGCAAGATGAAATCTAGGCCGCTAGAGGGCGTTCGAGTTTTCTTTCTCTGATCAGAAGGTGGATGAGTGCGCTGAACGCGCCAACGCCGATGCCAACCCACCAAACCGCGGTGTAGCTACCGTAAATATCGTACATGCGACCACCGAGCCATACACCAAGAAAGCTACCAAGTTGGTGACTGAAAAAGACAATGCCATAGAGCGTACCCATATAACGCAGCCCATAGATATGTGCGACGAGGCCGGATGTGAGCGGCACTGTGGCGAGCCAGAGCGATCCCATTGCAACCGAAAATATGATGACTGATGTGGGTGTGATCGGGCTCATGATGAAGAGAATGGCGATGATTGTGCGGCCTGTGTAGATCCCCGCGAGCAGGTATTTCTTTGAGTAACGATTACCAAGCCAGCCAGCAAAGAGCGTCCCGCCAATGTTGGCCACGCCGATAAGTGCGATGGCGAGTGCGCCGAGCGCGGAGGTCGTTGTGATGCCCCCCGCATGCAGCGCGCCACCAGGCAGGATCGGGCCACACATTTCAGTCACGAACGCCGGAAAATGCGCAGTGATGAAAGCGAGCTGATATCCACAGCTAAAGAAGCCGAGAAAGATGAACGTATAGGTCGGGTCTTTGAACGCGCCTTTGAGGACTTGGCCAAGGCTTTGTTCCAACTCTGCCTTGCTGGCCAATTGCGGAGCGCGCATGAAGGGAAGCAACATCAGCACTGCGAGGATCGCAGCGGCGAAGACGATGAATACGTTTTGCCATGGCATGAAACTGAGCAAGAGTTCAGCCGTTGGCGCACCCACGATTTGACCCGCACTTCCCGCCGCAGTCGCGATTGCCAGCGACATTGAGCGGTTCGCGTCAGAGCTCGCGCGCCCGACCACTGCGAGGATCACACCAAAGCCTGTGCCCGCGATGCCGAAACCAACGAGGATTTCGAGCATCTGATGCGCTTCGGGCGTCACTGCGAAGGACGACAACACAAGGCCCGCCGCATAGATGAACGCACCCGCGATGATGGCTTTACGATCGCCTATCTTTTCCGCCAAAGCGCCGAAAATAGGCTGGCCAATGCCCCATGCAAGATTCTGGATAGCAATGGCGAACGAAAACTCGGAGCGCATCCAATTGAATTCTGTCGCAATCGGGATTTGGAACACACCAAAGGAGGCGCGGATCGCGAAATTCACAAGAATGATGATGCAGCCGACGACTAAGACTGGCGTGAACAGATTACTTTGAGATTTCATTGTTCGTCTAATCCGACTGCTTACTGCGGAACGTTACGCTTTTTGTAAAGCGGGTCAATTGCCTGCCCTCTTTTCGCAAGGCCATTTGCGCGGTAGAGGGGGGCATGGAGACTTTATCGCAGATATATGCAGCGCGCGTCGCGAGTGGTGAATTAACCGCTGATCCCGTTCAGGAACTAGCGTTGACGCGGTTTGAGCGCATTCGTGTAGCGCTTGCGGAGCCTGTCAAAACTAGTTTTTTTCGTAAGGCACCTCCTCCACCAAAGGGCCTTTATCTTTGGGGGGGGGTCGGGCGCGGTAAATCGATGTTGATGGATATGTTTGTTGATGCTTCCCCTGTGCCCGCGCGGCGTGTGCATTTTCATGCGTTCATGCAGGAAATCCATGCGGGAATGCACAAGGCGCGCCAAGATAGTGTTGAGGATGCGCTACAACCCGTCGCGCAGGCGGTTAGCACTGATATCAAACTGCTCGCCTTTGACGAGATGCAGATCACGGATATCACGGATGCGATGATCGTTGGCCGCTTGTTTGAGATGCTCATGCAGAGCGGCGTTGTAATTGTCACGACCTCAAACCGCGTGCCTGATGATCTTTATAAAGATGGTCTGAACCGCCAGTTGTTCTTACCCTTTATTGATCTTCTGAAGGACAAGATGGAAGTCGCGGAGCTCGCCAGTCCGACGGATTACCGTCAGGATAGAATGTCAGGATCACCCGTCTTTTTTACGCCAAACGGGCCAGAGGCACGTGCGCAGATTGAAGAGATCTGGCAGCGGTTGACTGAAGGCAAGGCGAAACCGCTCGAGCTGATTGTACAGGGGCGCAAAGTGCGCTTGCCAGGGTTTCACAATGGTGTCGCGCGCGCGAAGTTCTTTGATCTATGCGGCGTACCCCTTGGACCTGCGGATTATCTGACTATAGCGGAGGCCGCGCGTGTGTTGGTGATAGAAGATATCCCTCGTCTGAGCCGTAACAACTTCAACGAAGCCAAACGTTTCGTGACGTTGATCGACGCGCTTTACGAGGCACGCGTGCAATTGATCGCCTCCGCTGCGGCCACGCCAGAAATGCTATACGTCGAAGGCACTGGCACGTTTGAATTTGAACGTACCGCGAGCCGTTTGCGCGAAATGCAAAGTGCGGATTGGGGACGCGACTAGATCCTTACCACATCCGTGGTTTGGCATATTCCGCGTATCCATCATCATAGGCTTTGCCATCAAACAACGCATCGCGTTCTTTCACAAAGTCACCCGCTGTGGGCACTTTGGTATCGCTGCCTAGACCTTGCCAGAGGCCCGAACGCATCAGCGCTTTGGCACATTGAAAATACATCTCACCAATACTCATCACGACGACAGAGCGCGGCAGCTTGCCCTTTTTTTCAAAACGCGCGCAAGTGGCAGGATCTGTGGTGACAATCGCAATGCCGTTGATGCGCACAACATTGGTGCTAGAGGGGATCATGAACATCAGGCTGACCCGCTCGTCGCGTACAATATTGCGCAGGCTATCAATGCGATTGTTACCGAACCAATCGGGCAGCAGCACGGTTTGGTCGTCCAGTATCTCAACCACAGAGTTGTCATCGCCGCGCGGGCTGGCGTCCGTGCCTTCCGGCCCAACCGTAGAGATCACTACAAAGCGGGAGGCTTCGATCCAAGCGCGGTAGTGTGGGGTCATTGTTGTGACCACTTTTTCAATCGAGCGCGGGACCGGTTTGCCGTAGATCGCTTCTAGCTCTGCGAGGGTCTTGATTGGGGTCATATCCGTCTCCACTGCGTGCGCTTTGCACTTGTTCATAGAGCGCCTTTGAAAGTAACGCAAAAAAGAAGGGACGATGAACGCCCCCTCAAGTCTTTGCCTGTTATTAAGTCCCTTTGTCCGAACGCCGCTCGATGAGACGTTGGTCTTCGGAGGGATCTTAGATTTTAACTGTTTTGGGACATAACATCGCGCAACGTAAAACTCGTTAGCCGCATGTGTCGGTGCATTCGCATTCTCCCCAACGGACCAAATCTGTTCATGTGAGGCTGGCAGGCATCACGCGGGTCCGGTTAGGAATCAGCTATAAGCGAATCGATTCGTTCTAGTCAACATTCTGTGATTCGCAATTTGAACGCCACAAAATCTGGCGCGATGTCTAATCAAGCCTCGGTGGAAATTGCAGGTTGGAGTGTGAGTACCGCAAGCCCTTGTTGCGACTCTAAAAAATCGAAAACAGGGTAAGAAGAAAAATTGGAAATCACAATGAAACAGCAAATTTGGACAGGCAAAGTCGCGCCGAAATTTATTTTCCGAAACGCTGCTTTCTCGAAGATTTGCCCAATCTTGCGGCAACCCTACGGCATGCGATAATTCAACTGTTGACCAATTCGAAGCGTATTCGGATTTTGACGCAGCACAGGATTGTCTTGCAACAGCTGATCAGTCGCAAGGGCGGAGCCGTAGAGTTTAATCGCGATCAATGCCAATGTGTCACCCGATGAGACCGTATAGTTCTGCAATCCTGTATTCGCAGCGATTTTTGCGCGCGCCGCTTGCCGCCAGACGGTTGCGTTGTTGATCGCGACGGCCGGAGCACTTAGCGCAACGCGCATTTGCGAGGATGGCGCGCTGACAACCAGCGTACCATCCACGTGCCCCATGGAGCGACGCACGATCGAATTCAGAAGACTGCCCTGCTGGCCCGGTGCTTTGGACACATGCCCAATGCCGTTGAGCGCATTGAGCGTTTGCCAGCTCATATCACGAAGCTCCGGCGCAATTGCGTGTATGCTCGCTTGCGGCTGGACTGAGGGTTGCTGAAAAACTGTTGTAGCTTCAGCCAATGCATCACTCACCGCAGCATCGGTGTTTATAGGAGTCGCTAATGTCGCTTGCAAACCGTTCAAAATTACACCCGTGTCCGCCGCTTCCGGCGCGACTATGGGTTGAACAGATTGATCTGTTCCGCCCGCTTTCAATTCAGAGATGACATCATCAGGAATTGTTAGCAGTGTGTCTTCGCGTGGCTCATCGAGCACCTGCATTTGATTGCGACTGGTTTCAAGTAGAGCTTGCGGGTTTTGCTGATACGCAAAATCGTCCCGTGGCCCAGGTTGCAAGACAATGACTAGCAACGTTGAGATTGTGAAAAAGGCGAAAATTAAGAAGCCACGCATCATGATCTGATTCTCACTTTGAAACCGTTAACCCAAAAATGTGCCACATCTGTAATCCACCCCGATAATAGAGGATCTTTTGCGCCGGATATCCGGCATCCAGAAGCAGTTGCACAGCTTGGCGTGCCGTTGGCGACCAAGGACCATCGTCGAATACCAAAAGATCAAACGCACCCGAGAAATCCATCTGACCAAGCGCGCCTTTTGCACCGAGCGCCAGCAGAAGATCTTCACGGTACGGATTGTTTGTCACAAGCGTTGCAGCAGGCACAGAAATAGCGCCCGGAATTGAGCCACCCGAAAACTCCGCAGGCAAACGCGCATCAACCAGCAGGCCGCTTCCCGTAGAGACGTTTTGCTGCATGAAAGTGAAGACTTCGAGTTCACTGAGTGTCGCCACTCCCGGTGCCGCCGTCGCTGGTTCAATGCAATGCTCGGGGCATGTGCGCGTTGCTTGGGAATATCTGTTTGGTAAGGCTACATCCCCGTCAGCACCTCGACGGATGCTAAAGACTTGACCACCAAATTCAAATTCGACGCTGGTCAGACCGCGTGCAATATCTGCTACCGCACTTTGCGGTAATAGCAAAAGCGTTAGGGCGACCACACCGATGGCAGACGCTAAAGCGCCTTTGACTGACTTTATTTTACTCATACCTGCTCGAAACGTTTTTCCGTTTTCGTTGCGCTGAGGCTAAGCTTTTGCACTCTCGCGGTCAATGTATTACTATGATTATATTGTAGTCATAAAACAACCATAGGTCATTAAAAAATGGTCAGCCGTTCTCGCGTAAAATGTGTCCTGCGAGATAGAGCGATCCGCAAATCAAGACACGCGCCGTTGGGGTAGTTTTCGCGATTTGCGCCAATGCGTCCTGAACCGACTTGGCCTCTTGAGCAGGAATGCCTGCATTACGCGCAGCTTGGGCCGTAACGTCAGCCGGGAGCGTGTTGATCTCACCGGGAATATCGACAGCATGCAATTGCGCGACCTGCGCCGCGAGCGGGCGCATGTAGCCGCTTACATCCTTGGTATTCAGCATCCCGCAAATCACATGGGTGTCGCGCTTTGGCAGCTTGGCCAAAAGATCCGCAATCGCCAGCGCAGCGGCGGCATTGTGCCCCCCGTCCAACCACAGCTCGAGAGCGGGTGAGCGATCGGCCCAAGGCCCTATTTTCAAGCGTTGCATACGCGCAGGCCATTGTGCACCAGTCATCGCAGCCATACAGGCTTCTTCGCCAAATCCAAGCGTGCGCAAACCTGCAATCGCGGCCCCCGCGTTCTGCACTTGATGCCCCCCCAAAAGCGCAGGCATGGGCAGGTCCAGAAGACCCGTTTCATCCTGATAGATCAGACGATCACTTTCTGTGCTGACGTGCCAGTGTTGCCCATACGCAAACACAGGCGCGCCTAGACGCGCAGCTTTGCCTTCTATCACCTCAAGGGCCGCGTCTTCCTGCGGGCCAACGATACAAGGCACACCGCGCTTTATGATGCCCGCCTTCTCACCAGCGATCTCTGGCAAAGTGTCGCCCAAGAATTGCTGATGGTCGATGGACACAGGCGTTATGATCGTCAACGCAGGCGTATCAATCACGTTGGTCGCATCCACACGCCCGCCAAGGCCAACTTCCAGCAGCGTGAAGTCTGCCTTTTGGCGCGCAAAAGCGAGCAGAGCCGCGCAAGTGGTGATTTCGAAATAGGTGATGCTCTCGCCGCCATTGGCCTCGTAGCATTCATCTAAGATTTCGGCCAGATAGTCTTCGGTGATCAACTCACCCGCGACACAAATACGTTCATGAAAACGCGCAAGATGGGGCGAAGTGTAGGCGTGGACGGATTTACCCGCGCCCTCAAGACCCGCGCGCATCATCGCTTGCGTGCTGCCTTTGCCATTAGTGCCTGCGATATGAATGACAGGTGGTAAGCGACGTTCCGGATTGCCCAGCGCGTTCAGCAAACGCTCGCATCGATCCAATACAAGGTCGATGACCTTGGGATGTAGTTTCATCATCCGATCAAGAATGACGTCCGATGTTGCTTGGTTCACGCTTTCGCGCCCTCGGAAACCCCATCGCTTGCCTCGGTTGGCGCGGTAAGTTCGAGAACCTCGGATGGCTTTGGTAAATCGCCCATCACGGGGGGAGGCATGTGCATCAACATGCGAATGATCTGCACCAGCTCCGCCTTCATTTCCGTACGCTTGGTCACGCGATCCAGCATACCGTGCTCCAACAAGTATTCGGCACGTTGGAAGCCTTCGGGTAGTTTTTCCCCAATGGTCTGCGCAATTACGCGCGGGCCTGCAAAACAGATGAGCGCATTGGGCTCCGCAATCTGCACATCACCGAGCATCGCGTAGGAGGCCGTCACACCACCCGTTGTCGGATGCGTCAGCACGACGATATAGGGCAGCCCTGCCTCTTTCAGCATTTGCACAGCCACTGTCGTGCGCGGCATTTGCATCAGGCTGAGAATGCCCTCTTGCATGCGCGCGCCACCTGCAGCGGAAAACAGAACCAAAGGTTTGCCCATATCAACCGCCCGCTGAGCCGCCGCGATAATCGCGTTGCCTACATACATGCCCATGGACCCCGCCATGAACGAGAAATCCTGACAGGCCGCAATGATTGGTGTGCGCCCAATTTCGCCCTCTGCGACAAGCATCGCCTCTTTCTCGCCCGTGCCTTTCTGAGCGGCTTTCATGCGATCAGGGTATTTCTTTTGATCTTTGAATTGCAACGGATCGGCAACAGGCTCTGGCACGTCAACTTCAGTAAAGATGCCGCCATCGAACAGCGCTTCAAAGCGGTCTCGTGCAGTGATCGCCATGTGATGCCCGCACGATGTGCAGACATTGAGGTTACCACTCAACTCACGGTGAAACAGCATCGTGCCGCATTCGTCGCATTTGGACCACAGGTTTTCAGGCGTCTCGCGACGGGAAAAAATCGAATTAATCCGCGGGCGGACGTAGTTGGAGATCCAGTTCATCGCAGACCCTTTCCTGCGTTAGTCTTTGAACCTCAGATAAAGGCCCTTAGCCACAATTGCAATCAACGCCTAAGCGCAAGGCGCGCCGCAAGCCAGCACACGATCATCACCGCAAAATCTATAGGGAGGAACGCGCGGATCGCTGCTTCGTCGTTTGCGGTGAAGGGATATTGATAAAGCGCAAGACCCGACATTTCGCCCTGTGGCGCGATCAGCAAAAGCGCTGAGACGTTTGTGACAAAGTGAACCGCAATCGCAGGTCCGAGCGTGCCTGAGCGCGCGGTAAGATCCGCAGCGATCATTCCGAAAACGCTAGCCCAGATCACGACCAGCCACGCATTGCCGCCATAGGTGCCTGGTGAATAATGCGCGAGACCAAACAAGACCGACGGAATCACCATCCACACCGCAGGATGCGCAAAGCGTGCCGCGAGTTGTTGTTGGATATATCCGCGAAACAGAACTTCTTCCGCGCTGGTTTGGATCAATACCGCGATCAGCGCGGGCAACAAAAACGTCAACCATTGCGCAAAAGCCAATCCATCTAGCAACGCGGGATCATGCCCATAAGGCGGCAGAGCCATCAGAGCACCCATCACCAAAAGCAGTGCAACAATCACGAACTTTGCTTGCAGGAACGCGATTGTCGGCGGGCCGATCAATGTCTCGGGACGTCGTCGATGCAGACCGATGACAACAGCCGCCACCGCGATCCAGATCATCCCGAACGAAAACAACAGAACCAAAACGCTTTGCGGCAATAACAGTGTTTCAAAGTCCTCATAGAGGGCTCGATAGCCTTCATCGCTCATCACATGATAGAGGAACTGCCAGATCAACGGGGAGCAAATCATCAGAATGCCAGCCGTTGCAATCAACCCGACAAACAGACGCCACAGCTGTGCCTTCTCCCGCGCAGGCGCGACAAAGCGGTCATGGGCCATGTAGTCAAAAGAGAAGATCGTCTTAAGCATCTGTTACATCTAGGACGACGCGGCGGCGCATACCAGTGGCCTTTGCGCCTTGCGACCTTGCCTTTGCTGATTTATCCACTCTCCAACGCATATTTCGGAGAGCCCGCTATGACCAAGTTCGACAAAAGCAAACTGCCAAGCCGCCATGTCACAGAAGGGCCAGCGCGCGCGCCGCACCGTTCGTATTATTACGCGATGGGCATGTCTGAGGAAGAAATTCACCAGCCCCTGGTAGGTGTTGCCACATGCTGGAACGAAGCCGCGCCGTGCAACATTTCTTTGAACCGTCAAGCACAGGCCGCAAAGATGGGTGTCAAAGCCGCCTCTGGCAGCCCGCGTGAGTTCACGACCATCACCGTCACGGACGGCATTGCAATGGGTCATGAGGGCATGCGCAGCTCCTTGGCGTCACGTGAAGCGATTGCTGATACGGTTGAATTGACCATGCGTGGTCACTGCTACGACGCGCTTGTGGGCCTTGCAGGCTGTGACAAATCCTTGCCGGGCATGATGATGGCGATGATCCGTCTCAACGTGCCGTCCGTGTTTGTCTACGGTGGCTCCATCCTGCCGGGTCGCGCACCTGCCGGCGCGAAGGTTCCAGAGGCCTATGCAGATCGCGATCTTACGGTTCAGGACATGTTTGAAGCCGTGGGCCATCAGCAAAACGGCACAATGACCGAAGCAGAGCTGGAAATCCTAGAGCGTGTGGCTTGCCCATCTTCTGGCGCATGTGGTGGCCAGTTCACCGCCAACACGATGGCCTGTGTGTCCGAGGCGATTGGCCTTGCGTTGCTGAATTCCTCCGGTGCCCCTGCCCCGTTCGAGAGCCGTGATGAATACTCCAAAGCCTCCGGCATTGCCGTGATGAACCTGATTGAAAAAGGCATTCACGCACGCGACGTCTGCACACGCGAAGCGTTTGAGAATGCAGCGCGTGTTGTTGCTTGTACGGGCGGCTCCACGAATGCGGGCCTGCACCTTCCTGCGATGGCGCATGAAGCGGGCATTGATTTCTATCTTGAAGATGTTTGCGATATTTTTCGCGACACGCCTTATTTCGTCGATCTCAAGCCCGGTGGTCAGTATGTCGCCAAAGATCTCTATGAGGCGGGCGGCGTTCCCGTTGTCTTGAACGAACTGCGCCGTGCTGGCTTGCTGCATGAAGACTGCATGACCGCGACGGGCTATTCCATTGGTGAAGAACTCGACATGCACACACTGAAGGCTGATGGCCGCGTGGTTTATCCCGTTGAAACGCCAATCACTAAGACGGGTGGCGTTGTGGGTCTCAAGGGCAACCTCGCCCCAGAAGGCGCAATTGTGAAGGTTGCAGGCATGGCAGCACAGCACCAGCGTTTCGTCGGCCCTGCCCGCATCTTTGAATGCGAGCAAGACGCCTTCGAGGCGGTTCAAAACCGTACGTATAAAGAGGGCGATGTTTTCGTGATCCGTAACGAGGGCCCTGCAGGCGGTCCGGGCATGCGCGAAATGTTGGCAACAACAGCTGCGCTTTCCGGTCAGGGCATGGGTCTGAAGGTAGCACTGATCACTGACGGTCGTTTCTCTGGCGCAACCCGTGGCTTCTGTGTGGGTCACGTTGGTCCCGAAGCTGCACATGGCGGTCCGATTGCCCTGCTCCAGCAAGGTGACGTGATCACGCTTGATGCGGTTGAAGGTACGTTGGACGTGGATATTTCTGACGAAGAGATGGCCAAGCGCCGTGCCGATTGGAAAGGCCCGCGTGAGACGATCTATGCCTCTGGCGCGCTTTGGAAGTATGCGGATCAAGTTGGCGAGATCTACAAGGGCGCGGTCACGCATCCTGGCGGCAAGGCAGAAAAGCATGCGTATTGGGATCTGTGATCTCGACTTAAGCAAAGCCCGCCAGTCGGGCCGTGCGCTGCTCATATGTATATCGCTTAGCGCCTGTGTGAGCGGTGAGGGACTATCCTTTGCACAAAAAGGCGAAGCAGAGGGCACGCCAACCGGCGTTATGATCCCGAAGACTACGCAAACCACGCTGGCACGGGGCGCGATTAAGCTGACTGCGCCAAAGGGCTACTGCATTGACGAAACTTCTGTCAGCAGCGGCTTGCAAGGCAGCTCTGCATTGCTGGCTAAATGTTCTTCGCTTGATGGCAAGGGCGCAAGTACCGACACAGCAGTAATGAGCGTCCGAATCTCCCCTCGGCGTGGGGAAAGTGCAACAGCTCCAAGCGCGCAAGATCTTGCGAGCGCTGCGATGCCACGCAAGACACTTCAGACAAAGCAAAAGGGCAATCTCGCCTTGGCTCAGCTGGCAACCGGCGGTGATGAAGTCTTAGCACCCGCCGATCCGATCCATTGGCGCGGCGCGACTGAACTAGATACGCGCCTTGTTTTACTCAGCCTATTCGCGCCGAAAGGGTCCGATCTAACGGGCGACAAAGGCGCTGACCTCTTGGTAGCGCTCGCGCGTGGAATTTCTGCGACTCGTGGATCTTTGCTTGGGTTTGGCCGCGACGCGCGGGAGAGAAAGGATGCAAACTTAGAAAATACTCAACTTAAAGATGTTGCTGAAAACTCAACAACCGATACGGTTGATTCGGAGAAAAAAGGTGGCCAAGGCATCATTGCCCGTTTGTTAAACCGCTCTTAATTTGATTAAAGTAACAAAAAGAGCGGCGGCAAAGTAGGTAACTGAATACCATGGCATTGGGTAAACCATCCTTTTTGAGCAGAGTTCTGTTCAAACGTTCCATTCGCCGTTGGGCGCGTGTCGCGGATGCCGCCAAGAATACTCCCGTATCTGTACTTCGCAAACAAAGGGCACATGCGCGTCGCTTGCTCGTACATCTCAACCGCTTTGTACATGTTGCTGACAACCGTTTGGCGTTGCCTCTGATCGGCAGCCAAGCGATCCAGACATCACACGATTCAGATTGGGCATGGCGCCCGGAGGCATGGTCCGGTCCACTGCCAGAACAAGGCATGGCATCGGTGCCGAGCAAATCGATTCTTGGCGGGGAAATTTCGCTACACCACGATTGCGATTTCTCGGAGCTATCATTGCGCCAACTCCGCAATACACGCGAGGCAGATTTGGCCCCCTACGGCCTGCGTATGGATGTTTTCAATTTTGATGGATCGTTCCTGTCTTTGGTGATTGATTTTCCAGAAGCGAGCGTATCCGGCTTGAAACGCAAACATCTGATCCGCCTTGAACCGATCATTGAGCTGGAGAAACCTCTCGAAATCTTTGCGCGCTTAAACATCAAGCATGGCCCGAACACGGAACAAGTTGTGCGTGAGTTGCCGCTGAATGATACGGTGCCAATGGTGGAATTCGACCTTGCCTACACGAAGCTCAATGAAAAGCGCGTGGATAGCATGTGGCTTGATCTGATCTTTGAAGGCCCGCAAATGAACCAAGTCACGCTGCGCGACCTCACGCTGAGCCGCCGACCTAGGGCGGACGTTTAGCAGCCATGAAACACTGTCAAAAGAAAGACCGTCCAGATGAGCGCATTTGAACTAAGCAAAACCCGCCTGTTTGAGGGTGTTTGGGAAGGTGTGCTGACGGCCGTAGACGAGAACACAGAACAACCTGATCTAGGGGTCACGCATCTTGATAAGCCTTTAGGCGAATTGCGCTTGAAAGAAACCGGCGAGCCGAACCAATGGTCAGTGCGCGTTCCGATCCCAATCGAGCTGATTGGCGACGGTGCGCAGACCTTTCTGATCTTTGATCGCGACACGGGCAAAACGCTCGACAGTTTTACCATTATCGCAGGCGATGCGGTCAGCGATGATATCCGTGCAGAAGTTGCGCTACTGCGTGCAGAGCTGGATATGGTCAAACGCGCTTTTCGTCGCCACTGTGCTGAGACGACATAGACAAGTTGACCTGCTCTAAAATTACGTAAGCAAGGTGACGCTGCGTTTCGGGTGACATGGCTCTCTGGTCTGCGCACTCTGCTCCCAACTTTGGGAGATACCTATGACCGACTATCCGCACATGCTAGCCCCCCTTGACCTTGGCTTTACCACGCTGAAAAACCGCGTGTTGATGGGGTCGATGCACACCGGCCTCGAGGAAAACAAAGACTGGAACCGTGTCGCAGAGTTCTACGCAGATCGCGCACGCGGTCAGGCTGCGTTGATCGTAACAGGCGGCATGGCCCCCAGCAAAGAGGGCGGCGTTTTCCCCGGCGCCGCTGGTTTGTTCAATGATCAGGACATCGCCAACCACAAGATCGTTACGGACCGCGTCCATGCGGCTGACGGCAAGATCGCAATGCAGATCCTGCATGCCGGACGTTATGCTTACGGCCCTGAGTGCGTCTCTGCGAGCGCTGTAAAATCCCCGATCTCGCCCTTCCCGCCAAAAGAGTTGGATGAAGAAGGCATCGAAAAGCAGATCAACGACTTCATCGTCGCCGCCACGCGCGCGCAGCAAGCGGGCTATGATGGCGTCGAGATTATGGGCTCTGAGGGGTATTTCATTAACCAGTTTCTCGCGCTTCATACAAACAAACGCACGGACCGTTGGGGCGGCACTTATGAGAATCGCATGCGCCTGCCTGTAGAGATCGTACGCCGCGTGCGTGAAGCAGTCGGCACGGATTTCATCATCATCTACCGCCTCTCAATGATTGATTTGGTGCCGAATGGATCAACCTTTGACGAAGTGATCCTGCTCGCCAAAGCCGTCGAGGACGCGGGCGCGACGATAATCAACACAGGCATCGGCTGGCACGAAGCGCGCATTCCCACGATTGCCACCTCTGTTCCACGTGCGGCTTTCACTTGGATTACCAAAAAATTGATGGGCGAGGTCAGCATCCCTGTCATCACCTCTAACCGCATCAACACGCCTGAAGTGGCTGAAGAGGTCTTAAGCAGCGGTGCCGCGAATATGGTGTCCATGGCGCGGCCTTTCCTTGCGGATGCGAAGTTCGTGAGTAAAGCAATGGCCGGCAAGGCCGATCAAATCGCGCCTTGTATTGCGTGTAACCAAGCCTGTCTCGATCACACCTTCGGCGGCAAGATGACGTCTTGCTTGGTCAATCCCCGAGCCTGCCATGAAACCGAGCTAGTGATCGAACCGACCGCTGACGCGAAAAAGATCGCTGTGGTTGGTGCCGGTCCAGCGGGTCTGGGTACCGCTATGACGGCCGCAGAGCGAGGCCATAGCGTGACCCTGTTTGATCGTGCAGACGATGTCGGTGGTCAATTGAACATGGCCAAACAGGTCCCCGGCAAGGAAGAGTTCTGGGGCCTTGTTGATTGGTATCGCACAATGATGGCGACCTCTGGTGTCGATGTGCGTTTGAACACAGAGGTGAATGCGGACGATCTGGCTGATTTCGATGAGGTGATCATCGCGACAGGTGTGGTCCCGCGTGACGTTGGCATTCCTGGTCAAAACGGGGCGAACGTGCTCTCCTATATAGATGTGCTGCGAGGAAAGGCTGAAGTTGGCAAACGCGTCGCAATTATTGGCGCGGGTGGCATTGGCTTCGATGTTGCGGAAACTTTGGTGCACGATGGTGTTAGCCCCGCCGTTGATCTAGACGCTTGGAAAGAAGAATGGGGCGTCGGCGATCCGTCCGAGACGCCTGGTGGTCTCGCCCTGAGCGGTCCAACACCTGATGCGCCAGCACGCGAGGTGACGTTGTTGCAACGCAAAGCCACGAAACACGGCAAAGGTTTGGGAAAGACGACGGGCTGGATTCACCGCGCGGCTTTGAAAATGAAGAACGTCAAAATGGTTGGCGGTGTGAATTATGAGCGCATCGAAGAAGGCGGATTATACGTGTCCTTTGGTGAGGCTCGCGAGAACCCACAGCTTATCGAGGCGGATACGATTGTACTTTGTGCGGGGCAATTGCCGGAACGTTCGCTTGCGGATGCCTTAGAGGCCAAGGGTGTCCCGTGTCATGTAATCGGTGGCGCGGACGTTGCCGCAGAGCTGGACGCAAAGCGCGCGATCAATCAGGGCACGCGATTGGCAGCCTCGCTTTGAAACAAGAGTTCGGCGGGGGGACAGCCCCCCGCACCCTCCAGGGATATTTATGGAAATAGGAAGCACATCCGCTGTTTCCATGCCGCAAACGATCCGCGACAAAACCCTAGCATTGTCTAGGGAGCGCCCCAATCGCGCCCCTTTTGAAGCCGATACCTTGTTCCAGACACAGGAACACAAAGGTAGACGAAATGGATCGCCTGACAGAAATGGAAGCCTTCGCCACAGTTGTGGACCAAGGTGGATTTACAGATGCTGCAAAGAGGATGGGGATTTCAAAATCTGCCGTTTCAAAGCACGTCTCTTCACTTGAAGCACGCCTTGGTGCGCGCCTTTTGAACCGCACAACGCGACGTGTAAGCCCAACAGAAATCGGCCTTGCCTATTACGACCGCGCTCGTCGCGTTTTAAATGATGCAGGTGAGGCGGATGCGTTGGTCACATCCATGCAATCCGCGCCTTCGGGCTTGCTACGTATCTCTGTAGCGACGGACTTTGGAGTTAATCACCTCAGCCCCGTGCTTGGCGATTTCCTATCCGAGTTTCCAGATATCACCGTCAATATGGTCCTGAATAACCGCTATGTAGAGTTGATTTCAGAGGGATTTGATATGTCCGTGCGAATTGGTGAGTTGGAAGACAGCTCGCTTCGGGCACGCAAATTGACTGAAACGACGAAGCGCATGATCGCCTCCCCCGCCTATTTTGAGAAATATGGTCGGCCAGAGAAGATCGACGATCTCAATGATCATAAGCTTTTGCATTACTCGAACCAATCCAGTGGCAACGTATGGAAAGTCACAGCACCTTCCGGCGAAAAACGTCAGATCCGCACCGCTGGCTGGCTGAGCGTGAATGACGGGCAGTCCTTGCTAAACGCCGCGATTTCGGGACTTGGTATCGCGTATCTTCCAAGCTTTTTGTACTCAGAGGCGATGGAACAAGGTTTGATTGTTGATGCGATCCCCGAGCTTCCAACAGAAACGCAAGGCATCTACGCCGTTTATCCACCGGGCCGCTTTACACAACCAAAAGTGCGCGCATTCATTGATTTCCTCGTTCAATCGTTTGCTGCTAAAGGACCTTCTGAGTGGTAAAAGCGCTCAAATTCTAGATATCTCCCCGATCCCACTGGTCCCTTTGCATGTTGCGAAGGGGCCATTTTTTATGTGCTGAGAAAGTTGATATTCGTGCCTCCGAACTTGCGGGTCTCCAAGAGGTCGCATTCTGGCGGGGGGATGATGTCTGCGCTTTCTTCCCATAGGATAAGCGCGTTCTTGGCGATCCAACCGCCAGCCAGTGCACTTTTCAACGCAGCTTCGCCCATGGATTTGCCATAGGGCGGGTCAAGGAAGATCAGGTCATAAGGTGCATCAGGTTTGGCAGGCAAACGCGTCGCATCGCGTGCAAAAAGCTTGGTTTCGGTCTTGCATTGACACAATGCGATATTCTCGCGGATCAGGCTTTGGCCTTTGCGCCCCGTTTCAACAAACGTTGTGTGGATCGCACCGCGCGACAACGCTTCCAAGCCTAACGCGCCGGTACCTGCAAACAAATCAAGGCAGCGCATATCTGTGATCGGATCGCCATAACGTCCGCCCATCAGCACGTTAAACAAGCTCTCGCGCACGCGGTCCGTCGTCGGTCGCAGATGCGCGCCTGCGTCGCCTTTGCCAACAGAGGCGAGCGCGCGACCACGAAAAGTTCCGCCGATGATCCTCACGCTTTTAACAGGGCCTTCATATCGGTATCTGGGTTGGCGATGACGTCAGGCGTGGGTGATTTTCCGGCCTCGATCAAGCGTTTGCCGATCATGTAGTTGCGTGGGTCGTTCATCGCGTCCACGGCCAAGAGCGTGTCGTCCTTATAGTACCAGAAGGAGATCGCTGGTGAGTTAGTGTCGCGGCGCGCAACGACGCTATCATAGCCAATGTTCAGCCCCGCAATTTGCAGTTTTACATCGTATTGATCCGACCAGAACCACGGTTTCGGTGTATAGGTCTTGCCCGCTCCCAACATGTTTTCAGCAACAGCTTCCGCCTGATCAATCGCGTTTTGCACGCTTTCAAGACGACGTCGCGCACCGCGCAAGTCGAACGAGGCGCAATCACCAGCCGACCAGATGTTGGGATCAGACGTGCATCCTTGTTCATTCACCGCAATGCCGTTTTCAATGGTAAGACCTGCCTTTTCAGCAAGGCTCGCGTTAGGTGTGATGCCAACGCCGACAATCACGAAATCAACGTCGAGTTCTGTGCCATTCGCCAGTGTGGCACCGCTCACATAGCCCTCGCCGTTCAAGCTTTTGAGGCCAACGCCCTCAAAGATTTTGACACCATGCGATTGATGCAGTGCACGGAAATAATCAGAGGTGTCAGGCGCTGCAACACGCTGCAGAATGCGCTCGGCCATCTCAACAACAGTCACTTCGACCCCCATCTTGCGCGCGACTGCTGCGGCTTCTAGCCCGATGTAACCGCCACCCACAATCAGCGCACGTTTGCCAGCGTTGAAATGATCCGCCATCGCGTCCACATCCGCCAAGGTGCGCACGGTGAATACGCCGTCTAAAGCACCGCCAATAGAGGCAGGCAAGGTATTCGCATGAGAGCCAGTCGTGAGTGCGAGTTGATCGTAGGATATCACCTCATCACCCAAATGCACTTCGCGCTTGGCCGTATCAATCGATGTGACAGCCGTCCCCATTTTCAACGTGATGTGCTGATCTGCATAAAAGCTCTCGGGGCGCAGAAACAAGCGCTCCAAAGCCATGTCGCCCAACAAATAGGCTTTGGACAAAGGCGGGCGCTGATAGGGCGGCACGTGCTCTTCGCCAATCAAAGTGATCTCGCCCTCAAAACCAGAGCTGCGCAATTTCGCAACAAGCGAGGACCCTGCTTGCCCTGCTCCGATGATCACAAAATGTGCCATTAGCACGATTCCTTCTGAAAACTTGTGGCGTCTGACTGCGCAGACCCTATATCGACGGGGAATACGAACGCAATTCCCAGAAAGGGCATCTTCATGACAATTTCAAAAGGCGACCGCTTGCCGACATCCACTTTGGTCCAATTGGGCGACGCAGGCCCCGCGCCTGTCGCTTTGGCGGATAAGACCGCAGGGCGCAAAGTCGTGATTTTCGCGGTGCCAGGCGCGTTCACACCGACATGCCACTCTGCGCACGTGCCAAGTTTTATGCGCACCAAAGATCAGTTCACCGAAAAAGGCGTGGACGAGATTATCTGTGTCTCCGTCAACGATCCATTCGTGATGAAAGCATGGGGCGAAGTAACGGGTGCAACTGAGGCAGGCATCACGATGCTGTCTGACGCGGAAAGCGCGTTCACGAAAGCGATTGGCATGGATTTCGACGCACCACCCGCAGGGCTCATCGCGCGTTCCAAACGTTACGCAATGTTGGTCGAAGACGGCATTGTAACTCAGCTCAATGAGGAAAGCAGCCCGGGCGAGTGCGAGATCTCCGCAGGCGAAGGTCTGTTGGACGTTATGTAGTCCTAGAGGCTATCAAATTTGCGCGCTAGCTTAACATCCAGTGGGCTTAGGCCATCCACGGAGTGGGTGGTCAACACCACATGTACTTTGTTGTAAACGTTCAACCATTCCGGGTGGTGATCCCATTTTTCCGACCAGATCGCCGCGCGGGTCATCCAGCCGAATGCATCCGCGAAATTCTTGAACTTGTAGTGTTTCTCAATCGCATCGCGTCCCTCCACCATAGCCCAGCCTGTCGCGAATAGCGGGTCAAGCAGAGGACCGCGCGTGTCGTCAAATAGTCTCTCGCTCATTGCTGTTCCTCCACTTGGATTTTCTTAAACGGGCCATAGTCCGTGAGAACCTCGATATCCTGCTCAATCGCTTTACGCTCTTCTTGTAAGTAACGCGCGATGGCGTCGGAAAAACCCTTGTCGCCAACCCAATGCAGCGAATGGGTCGTCACAGGGAGATATCCGCGCGCCAATTTATGTTCGCCCTGCGCACCCGCTTCGACACGTTTCAAGCCCAACTCGATCGCGGCGTCGATAGCGCGGTAATAACACAGTTCGAAATGCAGGCAGGGATGATCCTCAACGCAGCCCCAATAACGGCCATAAAGCGCCTCTCGTCCAACGAAATTCAAGGCCCCTGCGACAGGCACCCCATCGCGTTCCGCAAGCACAAGAATGACATCATTGCGCATGGTTTCTTGAACGATATCAAAAAATTGTCGCGTGAGATACGGCGTGCCCCATTTGCGCGCGCCTGTGTCTTGGTAGAATTGCCAGAAGGCATCCCAGTGCTCGGGCATGATTTGATCGCCGGTTAAGGCTTGGATCGTGCCGCCAAATGCATTGGCCTGCTCACGCTCTTTGCGGATATTCTTGCGTTTGCGAGAGGCGAGCGAGGCAAGGAATGCGCTGAAGCTCTCATAGTCATCGTTAATCCAATGAAACTGCTGGCTGAAGCGCCCCATGAGCCCCATCTCAACACCCGCGCGCATCTCCTCTTCGGTGCAGAACGTCAGATGCAGCGATGAAATCTCGTTGTTCGCGGCCAATTGCACTGCGCCTTGGATCAATGCAGACTGCCCAACCTGTTCGAACGCGGGCTTCACCAACAAACGCCGTCCCGTCGCAGGCGTAAAGGGCACAGCAACCTGCAATTTCGGGTAATAGCGCCCACCCGCATTCTCGTAAGCATGCGCCCAATTGTGATCGAAAATATATTCTCCCTGCGAGTGCGATTTTGCGTAAAGCGGCGTGACAGCTATCAATTCCCCGTGGAGTTTCGCGGTCAGGTATTGCGGCTGCCAGCCCGTGCCAGAACCCACAGATCCGCTTTGTTCTAGAGCATATAGAAAGCGATGCGTCGTGAACGGATCAAACGGCGCGCCACCCTCATTGGCCTCTGGACAGGCGCAGGCGTCCCAGTCTTCAGCCGCGATCTGCGACAGGCTTTGAACAATCTCGATTTCGACGGGCGTGTCGCTCATGAGTTTGGGAGCTTTGCCAAATATTGCTCGAAGGTGATGTTATCAGCGACTTTGCGCGCGCGTATTTCTTGCGCCTCGCTCTTGACGGTCCAGCACAGAACATCTGCGCCTCTTGCTTTGAGATCTGCCACGCGCGGAGCTCCTAAATCCTCTATCTCATGAGAGATAAAGCAGGCCCCGACAGAGTCAAAGTCAGGGATTTCGCGCAGCCGATTCCGCGTACCCTTTGGCAGCAGCGGCCAATCCTCAGCGGTGTAAGCACTTGTCACGATCCCACGCGGCACAAGCGGTGCATGGATGGCCATTTGTTGCACCGAATGTGGGTTGAACGACATCACGCCAAGCGGGCCTTGATAGCCTTCAATGTCACGCGCAACCGCTTGTTCCAAGCGGCCAACATTTGCGCCCATAATGCCGTCTTGATCCTTAATCTCAATCATCAAAGGCACACCGCCCGCAACCAAGGCAAGCACTTCCGCCAGCGTCGGAATACCCTCATCGCTGCCGCGCAAGATCACCCGACCTAAGTCAACGCCGGAGCGTTGCTGGATCGGACCGCTGTCCTTGGCGAGGCGTTTCAGGTCGTAGTCGTGAAACACCATTGCCGCGCCATCGCTGGACAATTGCACATCAATTTCGATGCCATAGCCCGCCTCTATCGCCGCTTTGATCGCTGCGCGCGAATTTTCCGGTCGCGCATCTTTCACATCGTGCAATGCCCGGTGAGCCAGAGGTTGGCGCAGGAATGATGGACCAAGGCGGTTCATTTGATCTGGAAAATACCTTCGATCTCGACAGCCACACCAAATGGTAAAGACGCAGCTGACACGGCAGAACGCGCATGACGTCCCGCATCGCCTAGTGCTTCTACCATGAAATCAGACGCACCGTTGATGACCTTCGGCTGATCACCAAAATCGCTGGTGGAGTTCACGAAGCCCACCAATTTCACGACACGCACCAAACGATCCAGATCACCGCCGCAGGCTGCCTTGGCTTGCGCCAAAAGCGCGATCGCGCAGGTTTTGGCGGCGACAGCCCCCTCTTCAGCGCTCATCGTGTCGCCAAGTTTGCCTGTAATGAAACCATCGGCATTGTTAGAAATCTGGCCCGATACATGCACCAAGTCCCCCACTTGCACGAAGGGCACATAATTCGCCGCAGGTGCAGGTGCGTCGGGAAGGGTCACGCCCAATTCAGCAAGTTTGCTCTCAAAAATTCCAGCCATGTCAGGTCTCCTATTTGCGTTTGCGCATAGGCAAACACGCACGCCCGTTGCGCGCAAGTCTCAAACGCGGCGCGCGGCCATGCGTTCGCGCACAAGTGTGAAGATTCCAGCCGCTACGATCAGCGATGCGCCTATGACGACGTTCAAGCGCAATTGTTCTGCGAAGAGCAAAAGTCCTAGGGATGAGGCCCAAATCAGTTGCAAATAGGCAAAGGGTTGGACCGCGCTCGCCTCTGCGGCTTCATAGGTTTTGATCAACAAGAAATGCCCCGCAGCCCCTGTCAAACACAGCAAGCCCATCCAAGCCCAATCCACTCCACTCATCCGCTCCCAGAACGCAAAACCCACGGCTGTCATCAGCGCAGCGCCCGACACGCCCGTCCAGAAAAAGCTGGTCGCCGCGCTGTCCTTATGCGCCACATAGCGTGTAAGCATACTATAGAGCGCGAACATCAACGCAGACACGAAGGGGATCAATGCGTAGGGCGAAAATACCCCTGTGCCCGGCTGAAGAATGATCAACATCCCAATAAAGCCAACACCGATCGCCACCCAGCGCCGCCAGCCGACAGTTTCACCCAAAATTGGGCCTGAAAGTGCGGCGATAACAAGAGGGTAGCAGGCAAAAACCGCATGGCTTTCAATCAATCCAATGTAGACGAAGCTTTGCACGGCGACGCAGATTTCTGCCGCCAGAAGCACACCACGAAAGATCTGCATCTTGAGCTGACCCGTTTGCACCGCTTTGCGCAATCCACCCTTGCTGCGCGACGCGACGGTAATGACGAAGGCGGCGAAGAACCAGTAACGCACCATAACGATCATCATCACATTGTATTCGCGCGCGAGATGCTGGGAAATGCCATCCTGCATCGCAAACACAAAGGTGGTCGCGATCATCAGGCTAATACCAAGGGGCGCGTTGTTTTGGCTCATGCGGGTTTGCTTCCTACGCTCATGTGGCGCTTGCGTCCAAATCCTGTGATGCGCTCAACCGCGAAACCTGCGTCACTTAACGCGCGCCGCACGAAGCCCGCGGCAGTGTATGTGGCAAAGGTTCCATTTGGGTTTGTATGTGCGCCGACTTCGCTGAGCAAAGACGCTTCCCAGAGTTCCGGGTTCTTCGCGGGTGAGAAACCATCGAGGAACCAAGCGTCCGCTTTTTCACGCCATGCCGGCAGTGTTTCGCGTGCGTCGCCAGTGATTAGCGTAAAGTTCAAATCCTTTACCTGCGCACCTTCTGGGGTCAACGCATCAAGCAATTCACCCGCCAACACTGCCAACTCTGGAAACGCTTCAAGCGCTTGACGCATCTCTGCGATGTCCAAAGGAAAAGCCTCAAAACTGGTGAAATACAACGTGCCATCAACATTGCTGTCTCGCCACGCGTGCCACGTCGCAAGCAAGTTCAGACCCGTGCCAAACCCAAGCTCAGACACATGAAACCCATCCACAAAACGCGCAGGCAGATCATTACCCCCCAAAAACACATGGCGCGTTTCGGCCAATCCATCCTGCAACGAATAGTAAGGATCATCAAAACGCTGCGAAATTGGGACGCCATCTTCGTTCCAATCGAGTGTGCTTGTCTGGTCGTTCATGCGTTCTTGCCTTACGAGCGTATTCAAGTGCATTGGACATGAGGGCGCGCAAATGGCAATGGCCGATATCACGATCTATGGCGCGGGCATCTTCGGGCTCAGCATCGCGTGGAGCTGTGTGAGGCGCGGCGCAACGGTTCAAGTGATTGATCCATATGGCGTTGGTGCAGGATCCAGCGGTGGTGTCGTGGGGGCTTTGGCCCCACATACCCCCGAGAATTGGAACGACAAAAAGCAGTTTCAATTCGAGAGTCTGATTATGGCGAACCGCTATTGGGGCGCCGTTGAACAAGCGGGTGGGTTGAGCACGGGTTACGCGCGTTCAGGGCGCTTGCAACCGATAAACGATGACCGTGCATTGGAACTCGCGAAAACGCGACGAGTGGGTGCGAAACAGCTTTGGCAGGGCTTGGCAGAGTTTGAGATTGTGAAGGCCGCTGGCACATGGTTGCCCAAAAGCGAAAGCGGCTTGGTGATCCATGACACGCTCAGCGGTCGAATGCATCCGCGCATGACCTGTGCGGCTTTGGTGGCAGCTTTGGCAAGCAAGGGCTGCGATGTTGTTGCTGAAGGTGCGCCGGACGGCATCATCGTGGAGGCGACAGGTTGGCGTGGACTGCTGGAACTTGCCGAACAGATGGAGCAACCCGTGGGCAATGGCGTCAAAGGACAGGCGGCCGTTCTTCAATTTGCCACTGCCCCCAATGCGCCGCAGCTATTCGCGGACGCGCTTCACATCATCCCGCATAGCAATGGCACTGTCGCGATAGGCTCGACCAGTGAACGCCTGTTTGATGACCCCACCAGCACAGATCAACAGCTAGACGACGTTGTTTCCCGCGCAAAACATGCATTTCCTGTACTCCAGAATGCGCGCGTGATTGAACGTTGGGCGGGTGTACGGCCCCGCTCCAAATCGCGCGCGCCGATGATTGGTCATCACCCGATACGAAAAGATGCATTCATCGCAAATGGCGGGTTCAAAATCGGCTTTGGTATGGCTCCCAAAATCGCCGAAGTCATGGCTGATTTGATCTTAAACGGAACGGACCGGATACCCGAGGGCTTCCGGCCGGAGGCATCTTTGCGTTAACGCTGCGCTATTACGTTGCGCAGGCTTACGACAGCATTATCCAATGCTTTTCTGATACTGCTCACTTTTCAACGTGCCATCTTCGTTGAATTCATTGTGGACGCCAGCGACCAATACGGCTGGTGTTGCAAGGACCACAGCACCAAGCTGTGACAAGCAGTTACGCGTCATGAAATACGCTGTTTCGCCGCCCGTGCGACCCGCTGCCGCGCCAATAAGCAAAGTCGGTTTGGCTGCGAACACAGTGCCGGGTACGCGACTCGCCCAATCCAGCGCGTTTTTGAGAACACCGGAAATGCCTTTGTTGTACTCAGGGCTTGCAACGATCAACATATCTGCTGCCGCGATCTGAGCGCCGAGCTTGGTCACCATTTCGGGGATGCCCTTGGCTTCCAGATCACCATCGTAAAGCGGGAGATTGAGATCCGCTATTTCGACATCTGCGGTGCCATAAGAGGCAATCGCCGCCTTCATTAGTTGCGTGTTGAACGACGCCTCACGCAGCGAGCCAGAAATACCAAGAATTTTAGGAATAGCCATGGGAGTGCGCCTTTGTGTTGTTAACTCTTTGCCCGAAATTGCGCGTTCCACTAGGCTTGTTCAATCGCAGTGCGCGCAGGTCTTATGTGCAAAAATAGAAGACCCCGCCAAATTGACGGGGTCTTTGTGCAAATTTGTAATGGCTTAGCTTGTTGGCAAAATCACGATTTCGACGCGACGGTTTTGCGCTTTGCCCTCTTCGGTCAAGTTACTTGCCACAGGCTGATCTTCGCCGCGACCAATGCCTTGTAAACGCGTGAAGGACACGCCCGCACCCGCGAGCACGTTCACAACAGAATTGGCGCGTTGAACGGAGAGGTTCTGGTTATAGCCTGCTTCGCCCGTGCTGTCTGTGTGGCCAATCACCTGAACGGTGGAATTTGGATAAGACTGCAAATTCGTCGCAACGGCGTTCAAATCACTCTGGATCCCGCTCGACAAAGTCGCGCTGTCAGAGGCGAATGTAATGTCTTGCGGAAGGGACACGATCAAACGATCACCCGTGTTTGTGATGGTCACACGATCATTGCCAAGGCTCTTCTGGAGCTCTGCCGCTTGCTTGTCCAAGACGTTGCCCACAACAGCACCACCAGCACCACCGATAAGCGCACCTTTGATTGCGTTCTGCTTGCGCTCTTTGGAATCGTCGCCAGAAATCAAACCCGCGATTACGCCCAAACCAGCACCAATAGCCGCGCCTGTAGTCGTCTTTTTGAAATCATTGTTGTTCGCGCTGCGCTCTGGAGTGGCGCAAGCGGTCAAAGCCAGCAGGGATGCCGCAGAAATTGCGAGAAGGGGGGAATTTCGTGTCATGTTGTGCCTCATATGCTTTCTCCGTTGATCGGAGCTGATCGTACTGTAGCATCACCGAATCAGTTTCCCAAGATTTGGTTTGGGGGAATTTGAGCACACTTTCGCCAACTATCTTGGTGCAGCTTCGCGCGCTGCACTTTCATAGGCCAGCATCGCGCGTTTGATCGGAGTGCCCCAATGATAACCGCCAAGCTCGCCCGATTTGCGCAAAGCACGGTGGCACGGGATAAGCCAACTCACAGGATTTTTGCCAACAGCCGTGCCAACCGCACGCACCGCTTTGGGGCTACCGACAGCGCGTGCAATATCGGAATAGGTGGTGACGTGACCACTGGGAACATGCAACAACGCTTCCCAGACTTTGATTTGAAAAGGCGCGCCAATCAGGTGGAGTTTACGCTCACCAGCGACACCGAACGCAGCGCTCATCCAAGTGTCTAACTTGTCTTTGTTTTCCACAAATGTCGCTTCAGGCCAACGCGCGGCCATGTCTTTGTACGTCGCATCGTCGCCCGCTTCTTCAGCAAAGGCCATGCCACAAAGCCCAATATCTGTGCCCATCCCAAGGACGCGGCCAAAAGGGCTGTCGAACCAACCTGTGTAAATCGTCAGCCCAGCGCCGCCCTTAGCATATGTGCCTGGGCTCATCGCTTCCCAACGCAGGAACATATCGTGCAAGCGGCCCCCACCTGATAAGCCCGCCTCGATCGCAGTATCGAGCGTGGAATGATGTGCGCGAAGCAAAAATCTGGCATGATCAAGCGCTAGAAATTGCTGATAGCGTTTCGGCGAAACTCCCGCCCATTTTGAGAACAGCCGCTGAAGATAGGTCGGGCTGAGGTTCATCTCTTGCGCAAGCTCTTCGAGTGAAACGGGTGCGCCGCTCGCGTCTAACCGCTCAATCGCGCGGCGCACGAGTTTATAATGATAGCTGGCCTCTTGGTCCTGTTTGACATGTGTGTTCATGGGTTTACTCTAGGACGCGCCCCGATCTCACGCGATCCGTTTTTTGCACTTTACCCCAAGCGGTTTGTCAAACGTGCTGGCCCCCGTTGATTTCGATCTCCGTGCCGCTGACATAGGTCGAGGCGTCATTGCACAAAAAGTAGATCACATTCGCCACTTCTTCAGTGCTGCCCAAACGTTGCATCGGCAATTTCTTAACGATCTCGTCGGTGCCCTCTGACAGAATTGACGTTTCAATCTCACCCGGCGCAATCGCGTTGACGCGCACACCCATTGGGCCGAAGTCATGCGCCATTTCACGGGTCAGCGCAGCAAGCGCCGCTTTGGAGGTCGCATAGGCTGCCCCAGCGAAAGGATGCACACGCGACCCCGCAATGGAGGTGACATTCACAATAGAACCATTGGCCTGCACCAATTCGTCCTTGAGGCCACGCGAGAGCACAACAGGCGCAAAGAAATTCACATGAAACACCTTTCCCCAGTCCATAAGATCGGTGCTGATCGTATTTAGACGCCCCCCATCCGGCCCTTTCGGAGACACACCAGCATTATTCACCAAACCATGCAGCGGACCATCCAAACGCTCGCGAATGCGTTCTACCGCGTTGATCGTATCAGCGGGATCAGACAAATCGACCTGAATATGGTTTTCCGCGCCACCCGACCAAGGGCACCCTTCATCGAACGGTTGCCGCGAACAGGTCAGAACACGCCACCCTTCGCGTGAGAATTTCTTCACGGTAGCATGGCCAATGCCACGGCTCGCACCTGTTAGTAGAAGCGTCTTAAACATGGTTTTGCCAATCCTGTTGAGATCTAAGAACCATAGGCCCAAAAGCCAAACACTGGAAAGTTAAATGCGCATATCAATGCGTGCTCTTGCCGAAGACTGTTCAAACAGGATACGTCCCGCCCCATGACAAAACCTGCAAAACAGCTTCCCTACGCCATTATGCGCGAGATATTCACGCGCTTTGAAGCCTCAGAGCCCAAACCCAAAGGCGAACTGGATCACACCAACGCCTACACTTTGGTCGTCGCTGTGGCGCTGTCCGCGCAATCGACAGACATAGGGGTGAACAAGGCCACAGCCGAGTTATTCAAGATCGCAGATACGCCGCAAAAGATGCTTGATCTGGGGCTTGAGGGTGTGATCGAACATATCAAGACCATCGGCCTTTACCGCAATAAGGCAAAGAACGTCATCAAGCTGAGCCAGATCCTGGTGGATGACTACGGTGGTGTGGTTCCAAATTCGCGCGCGGCGCTTGTATCGCTTCCCGGTGTCGGGCGCAAAACGGCGAACGTCGTGCTGAACATGTGGTGGAGTTATCCATCGCAGGCCGTGGACACACATATCTTTCGTATCGGCAACCGCACTGGCGTTTGCCCCGGAAAAGATGTGGACGCTGTGGAAAAGGCAATTGAGGACCATGTCCCCGTTGATTTCCAGCAACACGCGCATCATTGGCTTATTCTGCATGGCCGCTATATCTGCAAAGCGCGCAAACCTGTGTGCGGCAATTGCATTATCAAAGACCTTTGTTTATTTGAGGAAAAGACCACATGAAAACCTATAAAGTCGTCGGCATCGGCAACGCAGTCGTCGACGTTATCACCCAAAGCGATGACAGCTTTCTTGCCAATATGGGCATCGAGAAAGGCATCATGCAGTTGATCGAAAAGGATCGCGCAGAGGTGCTTTATGGCTCCATGTCAGATCGTACGCAGGCGGCAGGTGGCTCTGTTGCTAACTCTATCGCGGGGATCGGATCGCTTGGACTGCGCACCGCATTTGTGGGGCGTGTGAGCGATGATGCATTGGGCAAGTTCTACGCCAAAGCGATGACCGATGAGGGCACTGTTTTCGTGAATGATCCTGTCGCGGGTGGTGAATTGCCAACATCACGTTCGATGATTTTCGTCTCTCCCGATGGAGAGCGTTCGATGAACACTTATCTTGGTATTTCCGCAGAGCTTGGTCCTGAGGATGTCGCTGAGGACGTTGGCGCAAATGCGGAGATTGTGTTTCTTGAGGGCTACCTATTCGACAAAGACAAAGGCAAACAGGCGTTTGTGAAGCTCGCGCGCGCTTGTCGTGCGGCAGGTGGCAAAGCCGGTATCGCCATTTCAGATCCGTTCTGCGTGGAACGTCATCGCACGGATTTTCTGAATCTAATCGAGCACGAGCTCGATTATGTGATTGGCAATGAAGAAGAAGTAAAATCGCTGTTTGAGACCGATGATCTGGACGACGCGATTGCTAAGCTGAGTGCGATCTGCCCTCTCGCGGTGTGCACGCGATCCGGTGACGGCGTTTCGATCATGTCAGAAGGCGAGCGCATTGATGTGCCTGTGACCAAGGTGGTTCCTGTAGATGCAACAGGTGCAGGCGATCAGTTCGCAGCCGGGTTCTTATATGGCCTCGCTAAGGATCGTGATCTGGAGACCTGCGGCAAGATGGGTTGTATTTGTGCGGGTGAGGTCATCGGCCATGTTGGCCCACGCCCGAAAGCGAATATCGCTGCGATGTTCCGCGATGCTGGGCTGGAGAGCTAGTTAAAGAAAGGTGGGGGCGTTGCCCCCGCCCGTTAAAGCGGTCTTCCCCGGGATATTTATGGAAAAAGGAAGACGCAGGTTTGGCGCTTACTCGCCGAGTTTGGCGTGCACCTCATCCAGATCAATCTCGCCAATTGGCATCTTATTGCTCGGGTCTTTGAAGTCGTATTTGAACAGGTCGAAATCGCGTTTGTAGATTTCATAGACCAAATGCATCGACAGATCGTCAAAGTAATCCTCAACCGGGTGCGCACGTTTGGGGCCGTGGCCTTCGGATTCATTAAACCGTGGAATGGTTTTCAAATCGACCGCGTTGGGCGCTTTGATTTGATTCAGCACATCTTGCATGCCGTCGTTGAAGCTTTCCGTCCAGAAGATCTTGTCATAGCGACCACCGTTCATGATGAACGTAGAGATGTGCCCCGACATTGCGGACCAGTGAATGTCTGGATCCATCGGGCGGCGCCAGCGAATGGTATCACGCGCGAACAGAAGGAAACGGCGGAAGCTGGCGATTTGGTCAAACTCTTGCTTGCCATCTTCGCCACCAACTTCGATGCCGTATTTCTGCACAAGTGTCGGAACCAGCTTGCCGCGATAGCGGTTGCCATTGCGCTGAATGCCGCAAATCTTGTCAAAAAACGACGACAGAATGCGTGTGTAGGGATTGCGCACACATGTGAAAACGTAAGAGCTGCGCGCTTGCACATTTCTTGAGATCAGCGGCTGGCTTTCGTCCAGCGCCCACTTATGCAAACCGCCCTTCGCATCATGAATATCACCATCGAAAAACTCGCCATGATCCGAGTAATACATGATCTGACCAATGGTCGAGCACGCGCATTTAGGAACGACGCGGTACACGACGCTTTCGCTTTCGGTCATCCAAGTGCCGGGAAAGCCCATATTCACTGCCTCCGGCCGCAACACGCAGCCAATTAGTTACTTTATCTTCATACGCACTATGTAAAACAGAAAAAAGCTTGTTTATTCAAGGGACATTCATCGTTAACACTGTGGTCAAATCACAAACAATCCTTGGGTTTAAGGTGTACGGTTTCTAAAATGGCAAAAATCGCCTACATCCTTTTGTGCCACAAAGACCCTGAGGCGATCATCCAGCAGGCTGAACGGCTGACTGCGGTGGGCGACTATATGGCAATACATTTCGATGCGAGCGCCAACCCAACGCATTTTGCGATGATCAAAGAGGCTTTGAAGGATAATCCTAACGTTACCTTTTCCCGCAAGCGGATCAAATGTGGATGGGGTGCGTGGTCGCTTGTACAAGCCACGCTTTATGCTGTTGAAGCGGCAGTGGATGCTTTCTCACGGGCGACACATTTTTACATGCTTTCGGGCGATTGCATGTCGATCAAGTCCGCCGAATATGCACATGCGTTTCTAGACGCCAATGACATCGATTACGTTGAAAGCTTTGATTATTTTCAAAGCGATTGGATCAAGACCGGTATGAAGGAAGAGCGGTTGATCTACCGCCACTTCTTTAACGAGCGCACCCATAAGAAGCTGTTTTATGCATCTTTCAATTTGCAAAAAAAGCTGGGGCTAACCCGCGATATACCCTCTGACTTGCAAATTCAGATCGGGTCGCAATGGTGGTGTCTGCGTCGCCGAACAGTCGAATGGATACTTGAATTTACGCGCAAGCGCAAAGATGTGATGCGGTTTTTCAAAACTACATGGATCCCTGACGAGACCTTCTTTCAGACCCTCGTGCGTCATTTAATCCCCGAGAAAGAGATCGAGACGCGTACGCTGACTTTCTTGATGTTCTCGGATTACGGCATGCCGGTGACGTTTTATAACGATCACTACGAATTGCTGCTCAGTCAGGATTTTTTGTTCGCGCGCAAAATTAGTCCCGAAGCGACGGAACTGAAAGACCGTCTAGGCGCACTCTATGCGACCGAGGATCAGGTGTTCCAAATTTCAAACGAGGGCGCAGGACTGTTCAAGTTTCTCACCGAACGTGGTCGGATAGGGCGCCGATTTGCCGCGCGGTTCTGGGAGGCAGAAGCGACATTGGGTCGCAACCGCGAACTACTGATTGTCGTATGTAAGAAATGGCATGTCGCCAAACGTTTAATCGAAAGTATCAGCCATGGCACCAACATTCCTGTGGTTGAGTATATTTTCAACGAAGAAAATTCTCCGCTGCCTGAACTTGGCGGTATCCAACGCACGCTGTCCAAACGCCATCGCCACCGACGAGCTTTAATGCGAATGTTGTTTGAATTTTTCGAGTCCAATCGCCTGATCGTGTGCATGGACCCCGGCAATTTCTATTTGCTTGAAGACTTTGGATCCGACCGCTCCGGCACACGCATCCTTGAGGTAGATTGCAACTATAGCGATGACTATTTGATCGGCCATTCCAAACGGATCGGGCTTGCGGGGGAACAAACCTCAGAGGACACGTTAGAGCGACTTTTGCCAACGATCCGCAACGAGATCGCCTTTGAAAAAGACCGCCTGCATGATGCCGGATTTGAGTCACTTTACACGATCAAAGAAAGCTATACAGCGCATGAGAATGCGGGCCCGCTTGCTGATTTTCTCGGAATTAGTCCTGAGAAAGCGCAGCAGATCGCGGACACGCCTTATCTTTACTCTGACTGATTGCGCATGAAACGGGTCGAGAGACTTATTTATTTACGTCATTCCAAAGTCAAAAAAAGGAGTGACCATGACCTATATTTTTTCAGGACTGACCAGAAAAACAGCCAACGCCTACCGCGCGGGGGCGCTTGATGCTTATGGGAACGCAGCAGAGCACGGAGTGTCTAGCGGGACAGGCGTACCTTGCCGCCATTGTCTGAAAATCGTTCCAGAGGGTGAAGGCTTTGTCGCGCTGGCGCACCGACCGTTTGGCACCCTGTAACCCTATGGGGAAACTGGCCCCATCTTTATCTGCGAGTCTGATTGCAGCGCCCCAAGCGCGACTGAAATCCCCCAAGAGCTAGCGGCTTCGCCCGAATACTTGATCAAAGGTTACACCAGTGATGAACAGATTAAATACGGGACAGGGGCCATCGTTCCCAAAGAAAATGTCACACGTAAACTGAGCGTAATTTTTGGCCGACAGCAACCTTGTGTTTGTGGATATACGATCCGCAAAAAACAACTGTTGGCTCACCCGCGTGACCCGTCAAACCTAGCGGCTGCGCGTGAGCTCAAGGAACACATCTTCAAGATCGGCCTGTTCGGTTCGCACATCGCGAATGATCACGTCAGCGTTTCGCACAGCTTCTAGTACAGCGTCGGCGCTGGTCTTGCTGGCTCGGTAGGTTAAACGCAAGGCACCTTTTGGATCAATCGCGAGGTCAATGCCATTTGGAACCGCGAACTTCATCGCCTTGCATTCAGGCTCAATGATCATAGTTTTCTGGTCAATACTGCCGAGCAAATGTGCGGTGGTGTCGCGTGCAACTACCTCGCCATGATTGATAATCGCGATCTCGTCACACATTTCCTCAGCCTCTTCGAGGTAATGTGTGGTCAGTACAATCGTCATGCCCTGTTCATTCAGCTTGCGCACATTGGCCCAAAGCATCTGACGCAACTCGATATCAACACCCGCCGTCGGCTCATCAAGAACCAGAATGTGTGGGTGATGCACCAAGGCTTTGCCAAGCAACAAACGGCGTCGCATCCCGCCCGACAAAGTGCGCGCGTAGGCATTGGCCTTGTCTGACAGACCGACCAACTCGAGGATTTCGTCAGAGCGACGTTCAGCCTTTGGCACACCGTATAGTCCAGCTTGCACATTAAGCGCCTCACGCGGTGAGAAGAATGGATCGAGGTTCAGCTCCTGCGGCATAACCCCGATTGAGGCACGCGATTGGCGTGGGTTCACATCCTGATCGAACCCCCAGATCGACACTTTGCCAGATGTTTTCAACACCAAGCCCGCGAGGATATTGATCAAGGTTGATTTTCCAGCGCCATTGGGACCGAGCAAACCAAAGATCGAGCCCTTTGGGATGCTCAGATCAATCCCTTTAAGCGCATCTTTAGGTGGGGCACCTTTACTGCCTGCATAGGTTTTGCGTAGATTCTGAATTTGAATGGCGTCGTGTATCACAGGCAACTTACTCGCTCTTGCCGATTTCACTCGGGTGGATCATAACGCGTTTAGCGCGACCACCCAAAAAAGGGAACACATCCGATGACAACGCCTGCACCTGAAGTAAAGATCGTAGACAGTTTTCGTGTGGCATGTGATGGCGGCGAAGGGGCTTTGGGCCATCCTCGCGTGTGGCTGCAAATCCCAGGTGAGCATGGTTGGGTAGAATGCCCCTATTGCGATGCGAAACTCGTTCACAAAGATTTCGAAGGCAAAGTCTAGCAGACCTTTTCGCGCTGGTTGGCCGCGCTTAAACCCACTTAACTCAAATTATTGACACATTGCAGGTGCATTTTTTCTTTAACTTTTTGTTGGCGAAGTATTGGTGACCTATGGAAATTTTACTGATTTTGATCCCCACCGCACTGGGGCTTAGCTTTCTTTTTGGTGCAGACTCAGGCTCCGATGGTGACAATTCTACAGAGGCAGACGCGCTGCTTGCCGCCGAATCAGCCCAGACTTAAGAGGAAGCAACCGCGCCGTATTATGGCGCTGATGGCGATCCGCTGACTGGTGATTCCTTGAACGATTTAATCAACGGCACCAGTGGTGACGACATGATGCTCGGACGCGTTGGCGACGATACACTTGATGGCGGTGATGGCAGCGACACCATTTCTGGTGGCGGTGGTATTGATAGCATTCTTGGCGGCAGCATGGCCGACTCGCTCGATGGTAATGGCGGCAATGATTTTGTTTCTGGCGAGTCTGGTAACGACACGATCAACGGTGGCGAGGGCGATGATTCCCTGTTTGGTGGCGCAGGCGACGACAATATCGAGGGCAACAATGGCGCGGACAGTATCGATGGCGGCATTGATGACGACACGATTATTGGCGGCGATGGTAACGATACGATTATTGGTGGCATGGGCGACGACCAGCTTCAGGGACGCTTTGACGATGACAGCATTCTTGGTGGCGATGGCGAAGACACATTGATCGGCAACAATGGAGCAGACACGCTCAACGGTGAAGCTGGCGATGACAACCTGAACGGCGCTGAGGGCGGTGATCTGCTCATTGGTGGCGAAGGCAACGACACCATATTCGGCTTGGCCGACGACGACACACTTTTGGGCGGCGCGGGCGACGATTCACTCGTCGCAGGAACAGGAGAAGACGTTGTAGACGGCGGCGCTGATAACGACACGATCAACGGTGGCGCGGGTGATGACATTCTTGCCGGTGGCGAAGGCGCTGACCTGATTGTTGCGAACGAAGGCAATGACACGCTCCTCGGTAACGCAGGTGCAGACACGCTGTCTGGCAGTGATACAGACGATGTGATTATCGCCGGCTTCGGCAAGGATACGGTCGAAGGTGGCGCAGGTAACGACACGATCTTTGGTGGTAACGCTGATTTGCGTGGTTTGATTTCAGGTGGTGCGGAAGTGACTGCAGAAATTCAGAGTGCCCTCAACGACCTCGCGATCGCAGATCCTACCTTGTACAATACGGGCACGACCGCGCAAATCCTTGCATCCGCGCAATTTGACGGTGTCGATGTCTCGAGCCTATCGACACCCGCTATTGATACCGCGACCGACTACCTTAGTGGTGGCGATGGTGACGATCACATCCACATGCAAACATCCGACGTCGGTGTCGGCGGTGCTGGCAATGACACCTTCTATCTAGAGGCGGGTCCGGTCACAAAATACATGCTGATCCCAGACTATGTTGACGGCGAAGATGCGCTGGTCATCGAATACGATAACAGTGCTCCCGCACCAGTCGTCACGATCGTCGAAGCCAACGGTCATTCCCTGATTCATCTGGATGATGTCCGGGTCGCAGATATCCGTGACGCAGCTGGGACTTTGGAAGTTGGCGATATTTCATTGGTTGGCGTGGATCGTAGTGCATAACGCACTGGCATAGCCCTGCCTGACACGTCTAGTATGCCTCCAACGCGCAAACCGCTTTGGGGGCATTTTCACATGAGCACGACTTTCGACAAAGGATGCCATCTGCATCTGATTGATGGCTCCGCCTTCATTTTTCGCGCCTATCACGCGCTGCCTCCTTTGACGCGTAAATCCGATGGTTTGCCAATTGGCGCCGTCGCTGGTTTTTGCAACATGCTCCAACGCTATGTTGAGGGAAATGCTGGCAGTGACGTGACCCATGTGGCCGTCATTTTCGACAAGGGCAGTCATACGTTTCGTAATGATATGTATGACCAGTACAAAGCCAACCGCGACGCGATGCCCGAAGATTTGCGCCCACAGATGCCCCTTACACGCGCCGCGACCAAAGCGTTCAATATCGCTTGCGAAGAGATCGAGGGCTTTGAGGCCGACGACATCATCGCCACCCTTGCGCGCCAAGCGCGTGAAGCAGGTGGGCGCTGCACGATTATTTCGTCGGACAAAGACATGATGCAACTCGTCGGTGACGGCGTCGAAATGTATGACGCCATGAAGCAACGTCGTATCGACCGCGATGGCGTATTTGAGAAATTCGGCGTCTTCCCTGAGGGCGTTGTGGATGTGCAAGCGCTAGCAGGCGATAGCGTCGACAACGTCCCCGGGGCACCCGGCATTGGCATTAAAACCGCCGCTTTGTTGATCAATGAATATGGCACTTTGGAAGAGTTGCTAGATCGCGCAGAAGAGATCAAACAACCCAAGCGCCGCCAGACATTGATCGATCACCGCGCGCAGATCGAGCTTAGCAAACGCCTTGTGACTTTAGACGGAAACATGACGCTGGATTTCACGCTCGATGACCTTGAAGTGCGCGACCCGATTGCCGATGAATTGCTCGAATTCCTCGCTCAGATGGAATTCCGCACATTGACCAAGCGGATATCCGAGGCGCTCGACGCGCCTATGCCAGAGATCGCAGAAGCCCCGATCAAAACAGGCTCCCTTGATGCGCCCGAAGCCGCGCCCTTTGATGCAGAGAAATACGAATGCGTGCGCGATATGGGTGCGCTGCACACATGGATCGACGCCGCTTACGCGCGAGGCTATGTGGCAGTGGATACAGAAACGACGGGGCTGAACGACATGATCGCTGACCTCGTTGGAATCTCGATGTGCAGCGAAGCAGGCAAGGCCTGCTATATTCCTCTGACGCACAAAGATGCGAGTACTGATGATCTCTTCGGCTCTGACGAATTGGCCGATGGGCAACTTGATTTAGAAACAGCGATTGCTGCGCTGAAGCCCCTGCTCGAGGATCCGTCGGTGATGAAAATCGGCCAGAACATGAAGTATGACGCCAAAATTTTCGCGCGGTACGGGATCGAGATTGCGCCGATTGATGACACGATGCTGATTTCATACGCGCAACACGCTGGCCTGCACAATCATGGCATGGATGCGCTGTCTGAGCGCTATCTCGGCCACACGCCGATCCCGATCAAACCGCTGCTGGGCACGGGCAAGTCCGCGATCACTTTTGACCGCGTGCCAATTGATCATGCCACGCCTTACGCGGCAGAGGATGCGGATATCACGTTGCGTCTTTGGCAGCACCTCAAACCCACGCTCCACAGCGCACGCACGACTCGCGTCTATGAAACGATGGAACGACCTTTGGTTCCCGTTCTGGCCCAAATGGAGCGGTATGGCATCAAAGTAGACCGTGACGTTCTAAGCCGGATGTCGAACGCCTTTGCACAAAAAATGGCCGGGCTGGAGGCGGAGATCCACGAAATGGCAGGACACTCGTTCAATGTGGGAAGCCCTGCTCAAGTCGGTGAAATTCTCTTTGACGAGATGGGCTTAGAAGGCGGCAAAAAGGGTAAGAACGGCAAGTATTCAACTGGCGCTGATATTCTCGAAGACCTTGCGACGGAACATGAAATGCCGCGCCGCATTTTGGACTGGCGTCAACTCAGCAAGTTGAAATCGACCTACACGGACGCGCTGCAAGATCACATCAACCCCGACACGGGCCGCGTTCACACCAGCTATTCTATCGCAGGTGCGAGCACGGGTCGCCTCGCCTCGACCGATCCAAACCTGCAAAACATCCCGATCCGCTCCGAGGAAGGCCGTCGCATTCGCGAAGCGTTTATCGCGGAAGAGGGCAAAGTTCTAGTCGCTCTCGATTACTCCCAGATCGAACTGCGCATCCTCGCCCATGTGGCGGGCATAGACAGCCTGAAACAGGCGTTCCGCGATGGCCATGACATCCACGCAATGACCGCATCTGAGATGTTCGATGTCCCATTGGATGAAATGACCGCTGACGTGCGCCGCCAGGCCAAGGCAATCAACTTTGGTGTAATCTACGGCATCTCCGGCTTCGGACTTGCGCGCAATCTGCGTATCCCAAGGTCAGAAGCACAAGGCTTCATTGATCGCTATTTCGACCGCTTCCCTGGTATCAAAGAGTATATGAATGACACGACCGCCTTCGCAAAAGCTAATGACCGCGTCGAAACCCTCTTTGGCCGCGTGATCCATACGCCCAATATCAACGCCAAAGGTCCGCAAGCAGGCTTTGCCAAGCGCGCCGCAATCAACGCGCCGATCCAGGGTACAGCGGCCGACATCATCCGCCGCGCAATGATCCGCATGCCAGATGCGATCAAAGACCAGCCTGCAAAAATGTTGTTGCAAGTACACGATGAATTGTTGTTCGAGGTGGAAAAAGATGGCGTTGATCAACTGATCAAAACAGCCAAAGACATCATGGAAAACGCCGCTGATCCTGTCGTCAAACTCGACGTGCCGCTGATCGTAGATGCAGGCCAGGGCGCGAATTGGGCAGAGGCGCACTAATGATCAGTGACTGGCCCCAGATGAAGGCCTTCGCACTTTCGCTTGGTTTATCCAAGGTGGCGCAGGCTAAAAGCTGGGGCAATGAGGTCCTGAAAGCGCATGGGAAACTGTGGGTCTGGTGGCGCTCCTATGTCGACGCAGCCCTGCTTAAATGCAACAAAGACTAACGCGAGATGCTGAGTGCAGCAGACCCTGACACCTTCATCCACCACAAACACTATGAAGCACACAACTTGATTTTGATAGCAGTAAACCGCTTTGACAAAGGATGGGCAGAGGCGCGCTGGCGCTCTACCTGGCACGCGGCGGCCCCCAAACGATTTCTCAAAGACTGGGACGCAACGAAAGGTTGAGCACGCTGCTCTTCATCTTTCCAAATAGACTTCCGCCGGAGGCTCCTTAACCTTCAAGCTCACGCGATGGAATAATCTGAAAGAACACACCACCAGACCAAACTCCAAACCACCCCTCGTGATGCGCGCCTATATCAACCAAACGATAGAAACTTTTGCGATCAATCAACGCTTCCAGCCCTGAACGCACCATAACATAAGGCGACGGCTCACCAGTCTCAGCCTCACGCACAACGCGAATTGGATGTTCTGCCCCCGCTCCAACAAAATCACCAACATGGGTTTCAAAGGTCAAAACACCGTCAGACAATTCGAAATCTACAGCCACGAAAGGCGCGTCTTCGACGGTGATCCCGACTTTCTCGACTGGCGTGACCAGAAAATACTTCCCGTCCTCAAGCTTCAAAATCGACGAAAACAGCTTCACCAGTTCAAACCTGCCGATTGGCGTGCCCATGTAAAACCATGTGCCATCGCGTTTGATCTGCATGTCCAGATCGCCACAAAAGGGCGGATCCCACAGATGAACAGGGGGCAAGCCACGCCCTTTGGCAGCAGCCTTGGCAGAAGCAGCGATTCCCGCAGCGTCAGGTGTCACGATATTTTGTCCAACCATAGTTTTGCTATTTGTCCTTAGGGGCCTAGTCTCCTAGCATCACACCTAGAGTTCAAGAGGGAGTTGTCATGTCCAGCGCAGAAGATTTAGTCACCGACATCGAAACGCTGGGCGCACGTCTGGCAGAAGCAAAGGAATCAATCACCAAGCGCTTCATCGGGCAAGAGCGCGTCGTCGATCTGACACTCTCTGCGCTTTTGTGCGGCGGTCACGCTTTGCTGATTGGTCTTCCTGGCCTAGGCAAAACACGCCTCGTAGAGACACTTTCAACTGTGATGGGTCTGCATGGCAATCGCGTTCAGTTCACGCCAGATTTAATGCCTGCGGATATTCTTGGCTCTGAGGTTCTAGAAACTGGCAATGACGGACGCCGCGCATTCAAATTCATCGAGGGCCCGATTTTTTGTCAGCTTTTGATGGCGGATGAGATCAACCGTGCCTCGCCACGCACGCAATCTGCGCTGCTGCAAGCGATGCAGGAAAAAATGGTCTCTGTTGCGGGTGAAGACCGCGCGCTTATAGCGCCGTTTCACGTGCTCGCCACACAAAACCCGATCGAGCAAGAAGGCACTTACCCACTCCCCGAAGCGCAGCTTGACCGCTTTCTTGTGCAGATCAGGGTCCCCTACCCTGACCGCCAAACCGAGCGCGATATCCTGATCGCAACCACCGGTGTGACGGAGGACGAGGCGCACGCAGTCTTCACCACTGACGAATTGCTGGCGGCACAAACCGTGCTGCGCCGCATGCCTGTCGGGGATAGCGTGGTTGAGATGATCCTAGATCTCGTGCGCGCCTTTCGCCCTGACGAACCGGATGCAAGTGCGCGCGTGAAGGATACTGTCGCGTGGGGGCCCGGGCCGCGAGCGGCGCAGGCGCTGATGCTGACTGTGCGCGCCAAAGCGTTGCTGGATGGTCGTCTCGCCCCCTCGCCCGAAGATGTAATCGATATGGCTGAACCTGTTTTGGGACATCGCATGGCGCTGAATTTCGCAGCGCGTGCACGGGGTGACAACCTTGCGGATCTAATCCGCGAAACCGCCAGCCATATCACTAGTACACAGGCAAGCGCCGCGTGACAGACGCCCGCACTCTTCGTTTGACTGCAGAGGCGGAAGTCTCTCATCTGCCGCCCCTTTTGGCACGTGCAGAGCAGCTGGCAGGCACGGTTTTGCTGGGTGAACACGGGCGCAGACGCGCGGGAATAGGCGATGATTTCTGGCAATACCGCCCTTTTCATACAGGCGATAGCCGTCGGATGATTGACTGGCGCCGCTCTGCGCGCTCGGACGCTGAATATGTGCGTGAACGCGAGTGGCAAGTGGCGCAAAGCGTGATGCTTTGGGTCGATGCCTCTGCCTCTATGCGGTTCAAAAGTGCGGATGCGCTGCCCGAGAAATCCGATCGTGCGCGCTTGATCACTTTAGCCGCGTCCATCCTTTTGATCAAAGGCGGTGAACGCGTTGGCCTATCGGGGAATGACCTTCCACCACAGCGTGGTCGCGCTCAAATCATGAGACTAGCAGAGCATTTCACCCACGACGCCGATACCGAGTATGGTACGCCGGAAGCCCGCGCAATGCTGCCCCATGCGTGCGCGCTGTTCGTGTCCGATTTCATGGGCGATGTAGAGCCGGTAAAAGCGGCCCTCGCCAAAGCTGCGGATCGCGGTGTGCGTGGTGTTTTGATGCAAGTGCTTGACCCTGCTGAGGAAAACTTTCCCTTCCAAGGCCGCACGATCTTTGAAAGCGCAGGTAAATCACTGCGCTACGAGACCCTCAAAGCTTATGACCTGAAGGCGAGGTATCTCGATAAACTCGCGCAGCGTAAAGAAGAATTGCGGCATTTGTGTACTGTCGCAGGCTGGCAATTTGCGACCCATCATACGGACGCCGCTGCGCAAACAGCGCTTTTATGGCTGCACCGCGCTTTGGAGAGACCCGCATGATTGGCGCAATCGGATTTCTGTTCCCTTGGCTTTTGCTCGCACTCTTGGCCTTGCCAATCTTGTGGATAATACTGCGTGCGGTGCCTCCTGCGCCCATCCGACGTGTCTTTCCGGGTGTCACGCTTTTGCTCGGCCTGAAAGACGAAGAACAAACCAGCGACAGAACCCCTTGGTGGCTTTTGCTGCTGCGCATAATCGCTCTTGCGGCATTGATTATCGGGCTTGCGGGTCCCGTTCTAAATCCACGCAGCGACGAGATCGGGCGTGGGCCTGTGTTGATCGTAATGGATGCTAGTTGGGCAAGCGCACCAGACTGGTCTGCGCGTATGGCCTTGCTCAACCGCGTTCTGGATGACGCCGTGCGCGCGGATCGCACCGCTGCTTTTTTGTCCCTCAGCGCGCCAGAACAAGTGACGTTCCAAGCCGCAACAGAACTGCAAAGCACCCTTGCAGGTCTTGCCCCCAAAGCGTGGGGGCCGAGCATCAACAACGAAACACTCGCGACGTTATTGCCAGAGCAAAGCTTCGATACGATCTGGGTGTCTGACGAATTGAACCGCGAGATGCGCAGCGATATGACGGCTCTGTTTAGCGAAAAAGGCGCGCTGCGTGTATTTGCACCAGAGCGTGAGACAATCGCACTTGCTCCAGCACGGTTTGAGGGTGGTGTGACGCTGTTGGAGGCGCGTCGCTCTTTTGCGGGGCCAACACGCAGCGTTCAAGTCGACGTACATGGCAGCGATCCATCTGGTGCTGCACGTATTCTCACGCGTGCAGACATCACCTTCGAAGAGGGCGCAAAAATTGCGGTTCAAGATATGTCGCTGCCCGCAGAGCTGCGCGCGCGCATCACGCATTTCGCGATTTCAGGCGTGCGCTCCGCTGGTGCGATCACCCTCTCAGACGACAGTTTGCGCCGCCGCGAGGTTGCGCTGATCGCAGGGCGTGAAGATCGCGAAGGGTTGGAGTTACTCTCGCCCCTCCACTATTTGCGTCAAGCTTTGCAGCCGAATGCGGAACTGCTTGAAGGCAATCTGGTCGATATACTCCCCGCTTCACCGGATGTGATGATCCTCGCAGATGTCGCGACCTTGGCCCCCGCTGAGGAGGCAGAGTTGACAGAATGGGTGGAAGCGGGCGGATTGCTGGTGCGTTTTGCCGGATCGCGCCTTGCTGCGAGTGATGTCAGCCGCGCGAGTGAGGACACGTTGATGCCTGTACGCTTGCGCGCCGGCGGACGCACAGTTGGTGGTGCGATGAGCTGGGGAACCCCAAAGGAGCTGGCCCCGTTTTCCGAAGACAGCCCCTTCTTCGGCTTGGCGATTTCTGCGGATGTAAATGTAAGCTCGCAAGTGATGGCGCAGCCTGATCCGACCTTGGCCGCGCGGGTGATTGCAGAGCTTAGCGATGGAACGCCCTTGGTCACGCGCAAATTCTTGGGCGAAGGTCAGGTCGTGTTGTTCCATGTCACCGCGAATGCGGAATGGTCGAGCCTGCCTTTGTCAGGCCTCTTCGTTAATATGTTAGATCGTCTTGCGATTTCCTCGCTTGCGGGCACCCCGCAAGAAGGGGATTTGGACGGAACCACGTGGAAACCTTTGCGTGTGATGGATGGGTTTGGGCGCATCTTAGAGGCTGACACGCTCACGGGTGTTGCAGGGGAAGAATTGCTGAGCGCGCCACTTGGCCCTGACCTACAGCCCGGCCTTTATGAAAGCGCTGCGCGCAAAATAGCGCGCAATGTGATCGCAGCCGATACCGATTTGGCTGAGGCAGTTTGGCCTACTGGCACGGAAGTTCAACCGCTTCAAACCCACGAGGAAACGCCGCTTGGTGGCATATTGCTCTCAATCGCTCTAGCACTGTTGATGCTTGATATCGTTGCATCCCTCGCCATGTCTGGCCGCTTGCGCGGTGCGATTGCGGGGATCGGGACGGTGCTGTTGTTTGGGCTTACACCCGCAGATGCGCAGCAAGATAGCTTCGCTTTGGCTGCATCCTCCGAACTTGTTCTCGGCCACATTATCACCCGCGACACCGCGATTGATAACACTGCCAAGGCGGGTCTGCGCGGCCTGTCACAGACGCTGTTTTACAGAACCTCAATCGAGCCATCCGATCCGATCGGTGTTGATCTGGAGACGGATGAGTTGGCCTTCTTCCCGCTGCTCTACTGGCCAATCACACAAAGTCAGCCGACACCCTCTGCCAACGCCTATGCCAAGCTGAACGAGTATCTGCGCTCTGGCGGGATGATTTTATTTGATACACGTGACGCTGATATCGCGCGTTTTGGCGCGGCAAGTCCGAATGGGCGCAAGTTGCAAACGCTCGCAGCGCGGCTGGATATTCCACCCTTAGAACCTTTGCCGCAGGATCACGTGCTGACGCGCACGTTCTATCTATTACAGGATTTTCCTGGACGTCACACTGCACGTGATCTTTGGGTTGAAGCCGCCCCCAAAGATGCAGAGCGCATCGAAGGCATGCCGTTTCGTAACCTCAATGACGGAGTCAGCCCCGTGGTGATTGGTGGTAACGATTGGGCTGCGGCTTGGGCGATGGACCGTCGTGGCAATACGGTCTTCCCAATCGGGCGCGGTTTCGCGGGGGAGCGGCAACGTGAGCTTGCCTATCGCTTTGGCGTTAATCTGGTGATGCACGTGCTGACGGGCAACTATAAATCCGATCAGGTTCATGTCCCCGCACTTCTTGACAGGCTAGGCCAATGACACAAACGCTGGTCTTTGATCCTCTTATCCCTATGGCATTGCTACTTGCGGCGGCTGTTGTGGTATTTGCAGGTCTCGCGCTTGCAGTTTGGAGGGGTTTGGCCGGGGCATGGTTACGCGGTTTGGCTGGAATCGTAGTGCTTGCAGCGTTGGCAGGCCCAAGTTTGCAAAGTGAAGAACGCGGTGCTTTGAACGATATCGTGCTGATTATAAGCGACGAAAGCGCGTCGCAAAGACTAGCCGAACGCGCAGGTGTCACCAAAGACGCGAGCGCTGAACTGGCAGCATTGTTAGACGCGCGCGACAATATTGACGTTGTGCGCGTCTCTGTGCCCGACGGACAAGGGGATGCGGGGACGCAATTACTCACGGTGCTGAACGACACGCTCGCAGAGCTCCCCCAGGGCCGTATCGCGGGCGCTTTTCTGATCAGCGACGGACGCTTACACGATCTGGAACGCGCTCCGGTTTTACCAGCGCCTTTGCATCTGCTACTTAGCGGGAAAAGCGCCGATTGGGATCGCCGTTTAAACGTCACCAACGCGCCCGCGTTTGCCATTTTGGGCGAGCCTGTGACGCTCACGTTGAAGATAGAAGACATGGGCGCTGCCCCGACGGGCACTGGCTTTGCGCCGCTAGAAATTTCGATTGACGGTGGCCCACCGCAACGATTTCAAGTGCCAACTGATGCAGAGATTGAGTTGCCCCTTACCCTGCCCCACGGTGGACGTAATGTTATCCAGTTCACCGTCCCGACGGCGGAAGGCGAGCTGACCGCGCGCAACAACACGGCGCTTATTCAGATGAACGGTGTGCGGGATCGCTTGCGGGTTTTGCTGGTCTCTGGCGAGCCTCATGCTGGCGGGCGCACGTGGCGCAATTTGTTGAAATCCGATAGCTCTGTCGATCTTGTGCACTTCACCATTCTGCGCCCGCCCGAAAAGCAAGATGGTGTGCCCGTATCAGAACTGTCCCTCATCGCCTTTCCGACGCGCGAGCTGTTTCTAGAGAAGATCGAAGATTTCGATCTGATCATTTTTGATCGCTACAAGCGTCGTGGCATTCTGCCCTCGCTCTACCTCGAAAACGTAGCGCGCTATGTAGAGAACGGGGGCGCGGTGCTGGTTGCGGCCGGACCTGATTTTGCTTCGGCTGATAGTATTTACCGTTCTCCCTTGGCTGAAATCTTGCCTGCCGCGCCCACAGCGCGCGTGATCGAGCAAGGTTACCGCCCAGATATTAGCCAACTTGGCAAACGCCATCCTGTAACGGCTGGCCTGCCCGACACCCAAGATTGGGGGCGCTGGATGCGTCAAATCGAGGTTGAACCGAGTGCAGGAGATGTGATCATGACGGGCGTTGATGAAAAACCTTTGTTGATCCTGAACCGTGTTGGAGAAGGTCGTGTTGCAATGCTTGCTTCTGATCATGCGTGGCTTTGGAACCGTGGGTTTGAAGGCGGCGGTCCGCAGCTGGAATTGCTGCGCCGTCTTGCCCATTGGATGATGGGTGAGCCAGAACTGGAAGAGGACGCGCTGCTGGCAGAAGCCACAGGGCAAAACATGCGCATCATTCGCCGCACTTTGAGGGAAAACGCCGCGCCTGTGAGTGTGACCGCGCCGGATGGCAGTGTGACAGAGCTAAGCATGACAGAGACTGAACCCGGTCGCTTTGAAGCACAATACTCAGGAATTGATATCGGACTCTATCGTCTGCGCGATGATGCGCATGAGACGGTGATTGGTCTAGGCCCCGCCGCGCCGCGAGAGTTCGAAAAGACCATCGCCACCGCAGAGTTTTTGGGGCCTTTAGTGGATAAAACTCGGGGCGGCGTTGCGCGTTTGGAAGACAGGCTGCCCACGATCAGAACCGTGCGCGAAGGACGTCCTGCGGCGGGTCGCGGATGGCTTGGGATAACGCCGCGCGCTGCATATGAAACGCTGAGCGTGCGCCAAACCGCGCTGTTGCCTGCATGGCTAGTGTTGTTTTTGGCGTCGATGCTGATCTTGGCCGCCTGGCTACGCGAAGGGCGGCGTTGAACGGTTAGCGCGACAGAGTGATCTTGTAGCCGCTGTCTTTCCAACCGTCTTCGGAACACTTTACACGAATGAACACTTCGCGCGTGCCATCGGGTAACATCACGTTGTTCAAGCTACGCGTAAAGGGTTGCTCGTTCACATGGGGATGATGAAGCACACGCGTGCCAAACACTGTGCCGTCTGATCCGACAATTTCCCAACCGTCCGCATAGTGATCCCAACCTGTATCAGGGTGTTCAATCGTTACGGAGAAGTCCCAACCCATGCCTGTTGAATGCGCATTTGCATCGATGACCTTAGGCTGTTCTGCGAAGGCGGGCGCAGCTACAAAAAGCGCCGCGACAAGGGGAGATGTATGTTTCATACCATCCCATGTAGTGTCGACGCCGCGATTCTGGCAATCACAAGCGCGTTAAGCGTCGTGAGCGTCGCCCGAGAGCAACACGTCGCGCGATTGAGAGGCAAATTCACGACGCCAGAGCACAAGGCATGTAATCAAGCTCGCCACAATCAGCGCGATTGGTCCCGCAAGCCACGCGGCTGAGGCGAGACCAAAATAGACGGAGCGCAAACCACGATTGAATCCGCGAGCGGCGGTCACATTGATCTCCGCCGCTTGCATTGCGCGCGGCATGGTGCGGGGATCGTCGACATCATTAGGCACAGCAGACATCAAAACCGCGCAATATCCAAACAGGCGGTTTGACCAAACGAACTTGAGGAACGCGTTGGTCACGAAGAATAGCGTGACCATGAGCTTTAACTCCCACACAATGTTTGGTTCGCTGTTCAGCGTCAAATCATCTGCGATTCCAATAAGTTGTTCAGTATTGCCAAAAAGCGCCAGAACCCCACCGATAGAGATCATGCTCGCGGACGCGAAGAACGCAGTGCCCTGACGCAGGTTCCCCAAGATCGTCGCATCGAAAATACGCGGATCGCGGGTAATCATTTGTCGCATCCATTCGCGCCGATAGCCTGCCATCAGAACCGAAACGGATGCGTGTTTGGCGGAGGGGTGTTCAATGCGCCATCCGATCACAAACCAGAGCCAAAACAAGAGGCCCAATGAGCTGTAATCAACGTAAGAAAAGAAGGTCAGTCGGCTAAATATGTCCATGGGCTCCACATAAGCGAACCAATCAGGACTTGCCAATTCTATAAATTGGTTATATTTTATTACCAATCATCGAAAGGACGGTTTTATGGACATGCCACTCCCTAACCCGATTGTACTATCTCGCAAAGCCGAACTGGTTGCGCGTTTGCTGACGGTATTGCCACGGGACGCCGTGATTGAAGATGAAATGGAAACCCGCGCCTATGAGTGCGATGCGCTGACCGCCTATAAATGTCCACCGCTGCTTGCGGTTTTGCCACGCAGCACCACGGAAGTGTCCGATATTTTGCGCATCTGTCATAACATGAATGTCCCTGTGGTGCCGCGCGGTTCTGGCACCTCTCTTGCGGGCGGGGCCTTACCGACTGCAGACTGTGTGATCCTCGGGGTTGCGCGAATGAATGACGTGCTTGAAACCGACTACGCCAATCGCGTGATCCGCGTGCAATCAGGGCGTACAAACCTAAGTGTGTCTGGCGCAGTTGCAGAGGAAGATTTCTTCTATGCGCCTGATCCATCCAGCCAGCTTGCCTGTGCGATTGCGGGCAATATTGCGATGAATTCAGGCGGCGCGCATTGCTTGAAATACGGTGTGACCACGAACAATCTGCTTGGCGTCACCATGGTGATGATGGACGGTGAAATCATCGAGATCGGTGGCGCACATTTGGACAGTGGCGGGCTTGATCTACTGGGCGTCATCTGTGGCTCCGAGGGTCAGCTTGGTGTTGTGACGGAAGCGACGTTGCGCATCCTGCACAAGCCCGAAGGAGCGCGGCCTGTGCTGGTTGGTTTTGACAGCAATGAAGTCGCCGGGGCCTGTGTGTCCGACATCATTCAAGCGGGCGTTTTGCCTGTGGCCATCGAATTCATGGATCGCCGCGTGACTGAGGTGGTCGAGAACTACGCGCATGCGGGATATCCACTATGCGAAGCGGTTCTAATCATAGAGGTCGAAGGATCAGAGGCGGAAATTGACGCGCAACTTGCGTTGATCCGTGAGATCGCAGAGCGCCATAACCCCATCGAATTTAGGGAAGCAAAAGACGCAGATGAAGCCTCGCGTATCTGGCTGGGCCGTAAAAGCGCGTTTGGCGCGATGGGGCAGATCAACGATTACATGTGTCTTGACGGGACGATCCCTGTGTCATCCCTGCCTATGGTTTTGCGGCGAATTGGTGAGTTGTCCAAAGAGTACGGCCTTGATGTGGGCAACGTCTTTCACGCGGGCGACGGCAATATGCATCCGCTTATTCTGTTTGATGCCAATAAGGATGGCGATCTGGAGTTATGCGAAGCGATGGGTGCCGAGATATTGAAGCTTTGCGTTGAAGCGGGTGGCTGTTTGACGGGCGAGCATGGTGTCGGAATCGAAAAGCGCGACCTGATGGGGTATCAATATGAGCCTGCTGACTTGGACGCGCAAATGGCCGTGAAAGATATATTTGACCCCAAATGGCTCCTGAATCCTGCGAAAGTGTTCCCCCTGAATTTGTCAGATGCGAAGCGCTCTGCGCGGATTGCTGCTGAGTAATGGGGGCGCTGCCCCCGTCGGCCTAAGCCGACTCCCCCAAGGTATTTAAGGACCAAAGAAGATGAAACCCACATCGGAAGCCGAATTGGCTGATTTGATTTCAAGCGTCAAAGCGCCCCTGTGCATCCGTGGTGGCGGCACCCGTTTGCTTGGGCCAATTGAAGGCGAGGTTTTGGAGACCAGTGGTCTGCAAGGGATATCGTTGTATGAACCAGGCGCTTTGACGATGGTAGCGGGTGCTGGCACGACGCTTGACGAGATCGGGGCCGCTTTGAAAGCTGAAAACCAAAGGCTCGCGTTTGAGCCGCCTGATTTGCGCGACGTTCTTGGAACCACGGGCGCGAGTACAATTGGCGGAGTTGCCGCCAGCAATGCATCAGGCCCGCGGCGTATTTCTGTTGGTGCGTGTCGTGATTTCATGCTTGGCGTGCGCTTTGTGGATGGCGCTGGCATTGTCGCAAAGAACGGCGGGCGCGTGATGAAGAACGTCACCGGCTATGATTTGGTCAAGCTGATGAGTGGCGCGTTTGGCACCTTGGGTGTGCTGAGCGAAGTCTCATTGAAAGTAATGCCGAAAGTGGAAATACAGCTATGTTTGCGCATTGAAGGATTGAATGCAAAGCAGGCCGTCGCTGCTATGTCAGCCGCCTTGGGATCCCCTTTTGAAGTTTCTGGCGCTGCGCAAGATTTGGACGGTGCAGTTGTCTTGCGTCTGGAAGGATTTGACGCATCGGTTCGATATCGCGCTGACAAGCTGACACAAGTTTTGGCAGGGTTTGGGACAGTCGAAATACTGGATGATCAAGCACAGTGTGACACGCTTTGGCGCGACATTCGCGATGCGCGCGGGTTCACTGGAAGCACTGGAGATCTCTGGCGCGTTTCCGTGAAGCCTGGTGATGCGCCTGAGCTTATTGATGCGCTTGGTGCGCATGCTGTGCTGCTCGATTGGGGTGGTGGATTGATGTGGGTCGACATGCCCAAACGCACAGATCTTAGGGCGCGCATGTCTGTGCCGGGTCATGCGACTTTGATGCGCAGCGACGATAAAGGATTTGAGCAGGTCGCGCGGTTCCATCCCCAGGCTGCACCACTTGCAAAGATCAGCGCCAGGCTACGTGCGCGGTTTGATCCAAAAGGCCTGCTCAATCCTGGACTTATGGGAGATGTCGCATGAAGACCGAGTTTAGTGACGTTCAAATGCAGGACCCCGCGATCCAGCGCTCTAACAAGATCCTGCGATCCTGTGTCCATTGCGGGTTTTGCACGGCGACTTGTCCCACGTATCAAGTGCTTGGCGATGAGCTGGATAGCCCGCGTGGACGCATCTATCTGATTAAAGATATGCTTGAGACGGGACGCGTGCCAGACGCGAAAACAGTTGGGCACATTGATCGCTGCTTAGGCTGTCTTGCTTGCATGAGCACTTGTCCATCTGGCGTGCATTATATGCATTTAATCGATCACGCGCGAAACTACATCGAGGAAAACTACAAAAGACCCCTGAGCGAACGCGCTTTGCGTTGGGTGCTTACTTTAGTCTTGCCCTATCCCACGCGCTTTCGTGTCGCGCTACTAGGTGCGAAAATGGCGCGTCCGTTTGCGCGATTTATCCCTGACAAGCGGCTACGCGCGATGATCGCAATAGCCCCGAAACAAGTACCACCTGTTAGTCGCAATGATGACCCGCAGACTTTCGCTCCAATCGCCGCGCGCAAAAAACGTGTGGCCCTGATGACGGGGTGCGCGCAGCGTGCTCTGGATACGGATATCAATGATGCCACGATCCGTTTGCTGACCCGTTTTGGCTGCGAGATTGTCGTCGCAGAGGGGCAAGGATGTTGTGGCGCTTTAACGCATCACATGGGCAAGCAAAGCGAAAGCCACAAAGCCGCCGCCGCCAATATCAAAGCGTGGGCACGTGAGATGGACGAAAGCGGGCTTGATGCGATTGTCATCAACACCTCGGGCTGCGGAACAACCGTTAAAGATTACGGTCACATGTTTGAAGGCGATCCACTTGAGGCGGATGCAAAGCGCGTTGCCGCCATTGCCAAAGACGTTAGCGAAGTTTTGAAAGATCTGGACCTGCCAGAAGGTGGCGCGCCTGAGATGACAGTTGCCTATCACGCGGCCTGTTCGCTTCAGCATGGACAACAGATTAAAACGGTACCGAAAGATCTACTAAAGCGAGCCGGCTTTAACGTGGTCGAGCCGAAAGACAGCCAGCTGTGCTGTGGCTCTGCAGGCACTTATAATCTGATGCAGCCAGAAATTTCTGCGCAGCTCAAAGAGCGTAAAGTCGAGACGTTGATGGCCAAGAACCCTGATGTGATCGCAGCGGGTAATATAGGTTGTATGATGCAAATCGGCTCTGCGATTGGCGTGCCCGTGGTTCACACCGTAGAGCTGCTGGATTGGGCCACAGGCGGTCCCCGCCCTGCGAAAATGGATGCGGATCCAAGCATACAAAAAGTACCTATTCTGCGCTAAGCGCCTTATTGTTGCCTCATCCTGTTTCTATCCAATTTTAAACGTATTTTGGAGACGGCATGACGCGGATCACCTTTTTGATCGCATGGGCTTTGGCCTTTTCCACGAGTGCGCATGCGCAATCCAGTGGGCTGAAACGGCTCAACACGGGCGATGAATCGCGCGGTTGGGAAGCTGTCGGCCGTCTCGATGTGGCTGGAAAAGGTTTCTGTACCGGGGCTTTGATTGCGCCTGATTTGGTTCTGACAGCGGCGCATTGTCTGTTTGATCGCGACACGGGGTTGCGGGTTGATCACAATATTATGGAATTTCTCGCAGGATGGCGCGATGGGCGCGCGTCCGCCTATCGCAATGTGCGCCGCGCGGTGGTGCATCCTGAATATTCCTACGATGGAACGGCGACGACAGACCGCGTGCGCAATGACCTTGCTTTGATCGAATTGGATCGCCCGATCCGCAACACGCAAGTAATCCCGTTTGAGACGGCCGAACGCCCAGCGAAAGGCGACAAGATCGGCGTCGTGTCTTACGCATTAGATCGCTCAGAAGCCCCATCATTGCAGGAAATTTGCCATGTCATGGCGCGTCAAAAGGGCGTTTTGGTGATGTCCTGTGACGTAAATTTCGGTTCGTCGGGGGCACCTATTTTCAGCATGAATGGAGACACCGCAAAGATCGTTTCCGTCGTGTCGGCGAAGGCAGAGGTCAAGGGCACACCTGTTTCACTTGGTACTGCTTTGGAAAGCCCGCTCGCGCGTTTGCGCGCTGAACTTGCTGCCGGACGCGGGCGTTTCAGCGTTATTGGTTCGCAAGAGAGCCGTAATGCCGAAGCCATTGAAGGGCGCATGATTTCTGGTGCAAAGTTTGTGAAGCCTTAAATATTTTGGGCATAGCACCCTCTTGAAACCACTTTACCCCCTCCCCAAATCAATATCATCGCAGCGCCAATGATGGGTTGCGTGAACCGGCCTGTCCCGATTGGGAAGGCCACTAACATATTGTTATTGCTCAAGTGAGGATGACCCATGCGTACTTTTGATTTCGCTCCGATGCACCGTGCATCCATTGGTTTTGACCAAATCGCAGACATGATGGACCGCGTTATGTCCAACGATGTCAGCCCTAATTCATATCCGCCCTACAACATCGAAAAGACATCCGATGACGACTACCGGATCTCTATTGCGGTGGCCGGATTTACCGACGTAGACTTGTCCGTTGAGGTGAAAGAAGGCGCGTTGTTCGTCACCGCACGCAAAGGCGAAGACGCGACAAAGCGGACCTATTTGCACCGTGGCATCGCGACCCGCGCGTTCGAACGGCGCTTCCATTTGGCAGATCATGTGCGCGTTACAGGGGCGAGCCATGAAGATGGAATGCTCCATATTGAACTGACACGCGAAGTGCCCGAAGCTTTGAAACCGCGCCAGATTGAGATTGCTCACACTGGCGCGGTGAAGACTGATGTGGTTGAGGCGAAAGCCGTTAACTGATCACTCTCGTGACCGGTAGCCTCACGTGCTGCAGCACGTGAGGCTACTTTAGCGCCACGGCCAAGCGCATTAATTGGATCGCTTCTGCACGATAGCCAAAGCTATCCTCCCCGCGCGCATTGCTCGCCGCCATGATTGCCTCTTCATAGGACCAGTCGCCAAGTCGTTCACTCCCGCGCAGCAGCTCACCAAAGCTGGAAATAGCAGCCGCAAATTCAAGCTCTGTGTCAGGCTCCAAAGTTGTCGGAATCGCACGCTCGATCGACTGACTGTCCTGCGCGCCCGGCTCTTTGAACCGCAGCTTCAAAAACCCTAGTTCATCTTTCGAACCGTCTACGCTGCTTTCGCCATAACGTAACGCATCCACTTGCGTTTCATTCCCAACAGGCGTGATCTCATAGAGCGCAGTCACCTGATGGCCCGCGCCAATGTCACCCGCATCCACCTTGTCATTGTTAAAATCCTCACGTGCTAACGCACGGGTTTCATAGCCGATCAAACGATATTCTGCGACGGTCGCGGGGTTAAATTCAACCTGCACCTTTACGTCACTCGCAATCGGAAACAACGCGCCAGTGAGTTGATCCACCAGCACCTTTTGCGCCTCTGGCAGGTTATCAATATAGTTCGCCTGACCATTGCCGTTCTGCGCGAGCGCTTGCATCGTCTCATCATCCAGATTGCCACGGCCAAAGCCAAGAACAGACAGGAATGTCCCACTATCGCGCTTGTCCGCAATGTAGCCTTTCAGCGCTTCGGCATTGCTGAGACCAACGTTGAAATCTCCATCTGTCGCGAGCAGAACGCGGCTGACTTCACCCTCTTCTTGCATCTGCTTTGCAAGGGCATAAGCCTGCTGCAAACCCGCCTGTCCATTGGTTTCGCCACCTGCTGCAAGGTTGTCCAACGCACCAAGGATCGTGTCACGTTCGTGCGCGGCGGTGGGTTCAAGAACCTGTCCTGCGCTGCCCGCATAAGCGACAATCGCCACCTGATCCTCCGCGCGCAATTGACCAAGCAAGAGGCGCAAGGATTGCTTAAGCAAAGGCAATTTGTTCGGCTGGTTCATCGAGCCTGATGTATCAATCAAGAAGACCAAGTTAAGCGGTGGGCGCGCCTCTACTTCTGGCATTTGGCCTTGCAACGCGATGCGCAAAAGTTGCGTGTTTTCGTTCCATGGCGTCGCCATCATGGCAAGCGACGTGGCGAAGACCCCCTGCGTCGGCGCAGCGTAATCATAGGGAAAGTAGTTCACCATTTCTTCGATCCGCACAGCTGCAGCAGGTGGTAATTGACCGTTCATCAATGATGAGCGCACAATCGCATAGCTGGCCGTATCCACATCAACCGAAAAGGTAGACACAGGCGTTTCGCGGGTCACCTTCAACGTATTTTCCGACGCGCTAGCGAAGGCTTCTGTATCCACTTCAACCGCCACCACAGACGCATCCGCAATCGAGCCCGCGACCAGTGTTCGGCTTTGAGACTTTGCCGACATACGCAGAACGGGCACCGAGCTGGGGGCCAACTCACTCGCTATCGCTCCGACGGCCATGTCTGCCTCGCGCTCGGCTACGATCAGCTCCTCCAACACAGGCGCTTCGATGAGAACTGCTGGCTTTGGAGTGAACACTTCGGGCGGGCCTTCGCGCAGCACTGGAAGAACCATTACAAGGCCGAACGCGGCCAAAGCTGTCGTCGCGGTCAGACCCGCTTTTGAAGAGATTGCATCAAACATCGCACGTATTCCTTTTGCAAAAGCGCCCATTCTTGGAGCGTCTTTCATAGGACGTGCTTCAGTCGTCGATCCTTGGAGGCGTGCAAGATTTTCTTGCGCCAGGGCTACATTTTCGGCGCGTCGCTTGGCATCGGGCACGGGCGTTGCTACGGAAAACGCAGCTTTGAGATCGTCTAAATCATCGCTCATTGCTCGCTCTCCTTTAGGGCTTTTAGATGCTTCTTCACTTCGCTCATGCGCCAACTTACCGTGCCTTCTGACACGCCCAAGACTTCGCCCACCTCCCGGTGGTTCATGTCATCCATCACCAAAGCAACCGTGTCGCGCAGATCATTAGACAGCATGCCTACGGCGCGGATCAACCAATCTTGCGCCTCTGCCTGTTCTCGCATCGCTTCGGTGCGGTTAACTTCCCAATCACCCCAGCCCTGCGCCGCTTTCGCGCGCGTACCCGCGCGGCGACGGCGGTCGTGGGCTGCGTTCACGGCCACACGGTAAAGCCATGTCGAAAAGGCAGATCCGCCCTCAAACCGCGTGAGCTTCGCAGGCAAGGCAGCACATATGTCTTGGCATAAATCTTCGGCCTCTGCGTGGCTGCCCATGAGGCGGAAACACAAACCAAACAGGCGATCATAGAACCGCTCCAACAAAAGCGAAAACGCTTTTGCATCCCCGCCTTTTGCAGCCAAAGCCAGTTCTTTATCGCCCGTTTTCATGCGCATCACGATCATAGGACGCAGCAGCGCAGTCAATCCTTGGAAAATAATTCCAAAAAACTACGCTAGGCGTGCAGGCAAGACCGAAAAGCCGCGAAACCGGATGCGCCCTGCACGTTGTGTACCCTCTTCAATCTCGTAATGCGGGAAGCGCTCAAGGAATTTGCTAACCGCGACCCGACCCTCCATCCGCGCGAGCGTGAGACCGACGCAAGTATGTGCACCACCGGCAAAAGCAAGATGCTTGTTGGGGCGACGGTCCAATTGCAACACGTCGGGATTTTCGAATTGTGCAGGGTCTCGATTGGCAGCGCCAATGCACAAATGCAGGTCCGTGCCAGCCGGGATTTGGGTGCCATGCAACGTCATGTCCTCAGTTGTGAGACGATTGCCAAATTGGTTGGGACTTTCCATGCGCAGGACCTCATCAACAGCCGTTGTGATAAGCTCAGGTTCAGCAAGCAATCGCGCACGCGCCGCACGATCGTGATCAAGTAACATCATCGCATTGCCAATCAGGTTCGTCGTCGTTTCATGCCCTGCGTTCAGAATGAAAATGCAATTTTGGTACAACTCCACAGGGCTCAAACGCCCTGCCTCAGATTGAATTAGGCGGGTGAGCACATCTATTTCAGGGTCGCCCGGATTAATGCGTCGGTCCGCAACAATTTCTTTCAAGAAAGCAACGAAATCGAGTACGGCCTTGTTACCGCGCGCTTCTTGTTCTGGGGTCAACCGCGGCTCTAAAGCGCCAAGAATGGCCAACGACCAATCGCGCAAAGGGGCGCGCCGTTCGCGTGGGATATTAAACAGATTGCCGATGACTTCGATCGGGATCGCACCTGCGAAGGCGTCGATTAGGTCGACCTCTTTATGTTCGCTAATCTCATCAAGTAGGCTGTCGACCAAAGTGATCAAACCTGGCTCCATTGACGCCAAAGCGCGCGGGTTCATCGCGCCTACCATGATCTTGCGCACGCGCGTGTGCAGCGGCGGATCATTGAACACCAGCGATGTCGTGTGATGCTCAAACAGCGGAGCGTCCGTGCCGAATTTCGGCGTGAACACCTTCTTCTTATCAGAAATAAAGCGCGCAGTATCGCGGTAGATCATATCCAGATCGGCGTAGCGCGACACGATGAACGATCCATCGGGTTGGCCGCAGACAGGGTGGTCTTCACGCAGACACGCGTAATGCGGATAAGGGTCGTGGTGAAAGCCGCTCGGTAAATTTGTGAGCGTCAGACTCATGCTTTCTTACTAACGATTGAGGCAATGCCCAAAGTGTCGAGCACTTTCGCCTCAATATCTTCCGCGTTTAATTTCGCGACTGCATACATATCTCGCGGGCTGGACTGGTCGATGAAGATATCCGGCAAAACCATCGAACGGTATTTGAGACCTGTATCGAACACGCCCTCTTCTGCGAGCAGCTGCGCTACGTGAGAGCCAAAGCCGCCAACGGCGCCCTCTTCAATGGTGATCAGCGATTCGTGATCTTGAGCGAGTTGCAAAATCAAGTCACGATCCAAAGGCTTGGCAAAACGCGCATTGGCAATGCTCGGCGTGATGCCTTTGGCGGCGAGCGCGTCGCAGGCATCCTCCACCTCTTTCAGACGTGTACCGAAGGAAAGAATAGCGACGCCTTTGCCCTCACGGATTATGCGGCCTTTACCAATCTCCAGTGGAATACCCTTCTCGGGTATTTCTACGCCAACACCTTCCCCACGTGGGAAACGGAAGGCGATTGGACCCTCATCATGGGCAACCGCAGTCGCAACCATGTGTACCAGTTCCGCCTCATCCGCAGCCGCCATCACGGTGAAACCGGGTAAATTAGACAGGTAAGCAGTGTCAAAAGCACCCGCGTGGGTCGCGCCATCTGCACCGACAAGCCCCGCGCGATCGATGGCGAAGCGCACAGGCAAACGCTGGATCGCAACATCATGGACAACTTGGTCATAACCGCGCTGTAGGAACGTGGAATACATCGTGCAGAACGGCTTCATCCCGCCAGCAGCGAGCGCAGCAGAGAAAGTCACGCCATGTTGCTCTGCAATTGCAACGTCAAAACAACGGCTCGGGTAGCGCTCCGCAAATTGGTTGAGCCCTGTGCCATCAGGCATCGCGGCTGTGACAGCGCAAATCTTGTCGTCGGCGGCAGCTTCCTTCAGCAGGCTTTCTGCAAAAACCTTGGTGTAGCTTGGCGCGTTGGATGGGGATTTTTTTTGCTCACCCGTCAGAACGTCAAACTTGGCCGTTGCATGGCCTTTGTCTCGCGCAGCTTCGGCGGGTGCATAGCCCTTGCCCTTCTTCGTAATCACATGGATGAGCACAGGCCCCGTCGCACGCGTTTGAACAGTGCGCAAAACGGGCAAAAGCTGATCCATATCGTGCCCATCGATGGGGCCGAGATAAGAGAAACCCAACTGCTCGAACAATGTGCCACCAACAGTCATGCCTTTCAGCATATCCTTGGCGCGCTTTGCTCCTTCGCGGAAGGGTTCAGGCAGCAGACTTACCGCGCCTTTGGCAGCGGTCTTAAGATCTTGAAACGGTTCTTCCGCGTAAAGTCGGCTGAGATAGGAAGACAGCGCACCAACAGGGGGCGCGATGCTCATCTCGTTGTCATTGAGGATCACGAACATGCGTTTCTTCAAGTGACCTGCGTTATTCATCGCCTCAAATGCCATACCGGCACTAATTGAGCCATCTCCGATCACAGCAATCGCGTCACCTAGACCACCGGGCGCTTCGCCGCCCAAATCACGCGCAACAGCAAAGCCAAGGGCTGCCGAGATTGAGGTTGAGGAATGCGCCGCACCAAAGGGGTCATAAACGCTCTCTGAGCGTTTGGTGAACCCGCTCAGGCCATCTTTCATCCGCAATGTACGGATGCGTTCACGACGCTCTGTCAGGATCTTATGCGGATAGCACTGATGCCCTACATCCCAAATAATCTTGTCCTTAGGGGTGTTGAAAACCGAATGTAAAGCAACTGTCAGCTCGACGACACCAAGCCCTGCACCCAAATGACCGCCTGTTTCAGACACTGCTGAAATCGTCTCGCTCCGCAATTCCTGCGCGACGCGTGTGAGCTCTGCATCAGAGAATTGCCCGAGATCTGCAGGACGCTGTACGCGGTCCAAAAGCGGGGTATTTGGGCGGTCAGACATATCACATGCCCCCTTGGTCGTAAGTTATGAGCGACGCTCAATCACAAAACGCGCAACATCGCGCAGATGATCCGCATCGCTTCCGTAGATAGATAGTGCATCACAGGCCGATTCCACCAGCATTTCAGCGCGGCTCTTTGCCCCGTCTAGACCGAGCAGCGACACGAACGTCGCTTTGCCCGCTTCCGCGTCCTTTTGCGCAGCTTTGCCGAGGGTTTCAGCGTCACTTGTCACATCAAGTATGTCGTCTGCAATTTGGAACGCTAGGCCAAGCGCATCGCCGTATGTTTTCAACGCGTTCGTGTCAGCCTTGGCAAGGACCGCACCTGCGGTCGCCGACCATGTGATCAACGCGCCTGTTTTGCCGTTTTGAAGTTCTGTGATTTGTTCAATGGTCAGCGGGTTTGCTGCGCTTTCAGCTTCAATATCAAGCGCTTGGCCATAGACCATCCCTGCAGCGCCACTTGCGCGCGCAAGCGTCAATGCCAACGTGCTGCGTACAAGGGGGTCTTCATGACACGAAGGCTCACTCACAAGTTCAAAGGCAAGAGTTTGCAAAGCATCGCCACAAAGCACTGCCGTCGCATCGTCCCATTTCACATGAACCGTGGGCTGACCGCGACGCAGATCATCGTCGTCCATGCACGGCAAATCATCGTGAACCAATGAATAAGCATGCAGCGCCTCAATAGCACAAGCTGGCGCAATCGAACGCGCAACATCGACGCCGCACACGCGCGCACTTTCGCGCACCAAAAACGCGCGCAAGCGCTTGCCACCTGTTGTCGCATAGCGCATCGCTTGCACGATTGGCACATCCGCGAAACTGCTCAAGACGCGCGTAAAGTGTTGATCGACCTCCGCAGACCAATCGTTCATTTCAGATCTTAATGTCACAGACCCTCGACAGGTGTTGTCCCTTTAGGAGTGCCATCACCGTCAAACGTGATCGCTGCAACCTTTTCTTCAGCCTCTTTCAACTTAGTCTCGCAGCGCTTTTTCAGCTCTGCGCCACGCTCATATAAAGAGATGGATTGCTCTAGCGGAACATCACCGCGCTCTAGCTGGCTGACCACTTGCTCCAGCTCGCCCATGGCCTGCTCAAAGCTCATCTCTTCTACGGTAGTGTCGCCCATCCGCTGGCCTCCCTCAATGCATCTACATGCGCAGCCACAGCTTCGGCCAACGCATCTAAATCATAGCCCCCTTCGAGCGCAGAGACCACACGCCCTTCGCATATTTCGTCCGCTATTTTGCAAAGCTCCTGTGTGAGCCATTTGAAATCACCCGTGGACCAATTGAGGTTCGCCAAAGGGTCGTATTGGTGCGCATCAAAGCCAGCGGAAATGAAGATCATTTCAGGTTTGAATGCACGCAAACGCGGGAAGACTTCGGCGGTGTAAAGCGCGCACATTTGATCGCCTTTGCTTTCGGGTGCGATGGGCAAGTTCACAACATTGTCGAACCCGCCTTTGTCAGAGCGCTCGCCCGTACCCGGCCAAAGCGGCATTTGCTGGCTTGTGATCGTCAAAGCACGCTTTTCGTTCCAAAGCAGATCTTGCGTGCCATTGCCGTGATGCACGTCGAAATCAACGACTGCGACACGTTTCAGACCATGATGTTCAAGCGCATATTTCGCGCCAATCGCAACATTGCCGAACAGACAGAACCCCATCGGCGTGGACGTCTCACAATGATGTCCTGGCGGTCGGATCGCGGCAAAAGCATTCCCCGCCTCACCATTCATCACCATATCGACGGCCTTTGTCACAGCCCCAACAGCCCGGAAGGCCGCATCAAGCGAACCGGGCGACATATGCGTATCCGCATCCAGCTGACGATGCCCCACATTCGGCAGCGCGCTGCGCAAATCGGTGACGTGGCTCGCAGGATGGCAACGCATGATGTCATCTTCGCTTCCCATCGGCGCTTTGACACGGAGGAGATCTTTGTCCTTGAGCGCACGTAGGATATATTCGAGCCGCGCCACCTGTTCAGGGTGACCTGCGGGTGTGACATGCTCAAGGCAGGCGGGATGGGTGATGAGGGCTGTGGTCATTGCAGGCTCCTTAGTCGTATTTAATCAGGCGCCAACATGTACCCAGCGCCCCTTACAGTCTGCATGTAGCGGGGCTGCTTCGGGTCCATCTCGATCTTGCGACGCAAACGCGTGATCTGAACATCCACCGCGCGCTCTTGCGCTTGGCCGCGATCACGGCCCAAGTCTTCGACCAATTGCACTCGGCTCACAGGCTCGCCAACATGTTTGGAGAAAATGCGCATGAGTTGAGACTCGGTCGCCGTTAGACGGACAAGATCATCGCCATGCCACATCTCGCCACGCTCGATATCATAGCGCACGGGGCCGAGATGCAAAACTTTAGGGGCAGTATCTGCTGCCTCCGTTTCAGGCATGCGGCGGAGGATTGCGTTGATACGGAGCAACAGTTCCTTGGGTTCAAACGGCTTGGCAAGATAGTCATCGGCGCCCGCCTCAAGCCCTTCGATCCTATTCTCCGTCTCGCCCTTCGCGGTCAGCAGCAAGATTGGTGTGGTTGAGGTTTTACGAAGATCGCGCGTGAGGCTCACGCCATCTTCACCCGGCATCATCACGTCCATCACAATCATATCGAAATCAAGGCCAGCCAATATGCGCCGCGCATGGGCTGCATCGCGTGCGGCGGTGACAAGAAACCCGTGTCGCATCAAGAATTTCTGCAAAAGCCCGCGAATGCGTTCGTCGTCGTCTACGATCAAAAGATGGGCGTCGGGATCACTCATGTGCTGCTTTCCTTAAGCGCGCGCGATTTGCGGCGCATATCTTTGTCCATCATTGCCTCAAGTACGGCGCGAAATCCAGTTACGGCTTCCGCCCCCGCATCACGATATGCGGCGCGCATTCGAGCACGTTGCGCATCGGAGAGTTTGCGTTCCAGTTCCGCCCCTGCATCGGTCAGAAACAAATGGCGTTCGCGTTTATCGACGCGGCCGACTTTGCTCTCCACCAAGCCGTCCTCGATCAAAGTGCGCAGCACACGGTTCAGCGATTGCTTGGTGACGCCAAGAATGCCGAGCAAGTTGTTCACTGTCGTCCCAGGCGCGCGATTGATGAAATGCACCGCACGATGATGCGCGCGCCCATATGCCATCTCGGAAAGGATACGATCAGGATCAGCGGTAAAGCCCTGATAGGCAAAGAACATCGCCTCGATCCCTTGGCGCAATTGTTCATCTGTGAGGAACAAAAGCATATCACTGTGTTGGGCTGCGCTGCGTTCGGACATGACACGCCTTTCCTTGGCTTTCGCAAATTATATGTCAGCTTTATTGACTTTCCAACAACAGACTGTTAGCGATTCTCAGTTTTAACGCAATAATATGTCCACTTCGGCCATAAATTGCGCAACAAATGAAAAAATGAAAGGGGCGCACTATGGCTGGATCTTATGCAGATCGCGACGGTAAAATCTGGATGGACGGCAAACTCGTCGAATGGCGCGACGCCAATGTGCACATCCTGACTCATGCGATGCACTATGCATCTTCGGTTTTTGAGGGCGAGCGCTGCTACTCTGGCAAGATTTTCAAATCGCGCGAGCACTCAGAGCGTTTGATCACCTCCGGCAAGCTTATCGACTTTGATATCCCCTACACGGTGGACGAGATCGAAGCGGCCAAGCAAGCGGCACTTGATGCGAATGGTCTGAAAGACGCTTATGTGCGCGCAGTTGCGTGGCGCGGTGCTGGTGAAGATATGGGTGTCGCATCCTCGAAGAACCCTGTTCATATGGCCGTAGCTGTATGGGAATGGGGTAATTATTACGGCGACGCGAAGATGAAGGGCGCGAAGCTCGATATCGCAAAATGGAAACGTCCATCGCCTGAAACGGCACCCTCGCAAGCCAAGGCTGCTGGCCTCTATATGATCGCGACCATGTCCAAGCATGCCGCAGAAGCCAAAGGGTGTTCTGACGCGATGATGTTTGATTACCGTGGCTACGTGGCAGAGGCGACAGGTGCGAACATCTTCTTTGTAAAAGACGGTGAAGTGCATACGCCAAAGCCAGATGCGTTCCTTAACGGGATCACGCGCCAAACGGTGATCGGCATGCTGAAAGAACGCGGCATCACTGTGAACGAACGTGTGATCATGCCCGAGGAGGTTGAAGGGTTTGAGCAATGCTGGCTAACAGGCACAGCAGCAGAAGTGACGCCAGTGGGTCAGATTGGTGATTACAATTTTGAAGTTGGCGCGCTAACGCGTGAGATTTCAGAAGCCTATGAGAAGCTTGTACGCGAGTAATCAATCCGAAGAGATAAAATGAAAAAGCCGGCTCCTTATGGGATGCCGGCTTTTTTAATTATGCGATAAAGCCGGATTAACCCGGGCTCATACCGCGTAGCTTTTCGGAGCGGCGGCGCAGCAGTTCCACAACTGTCAGCAAAGCTATCGAGATAATAACAAGGATCGTCGCGACCGAGAGGATCGCAGGGCTGATCTGTTCGCGGATACCATTCCACATCTGACGTGGGATGGTTTGCTCATCGAGCCCCCCAACGAACAGGACGACGACAACTTCATCGAACGAGGTCACAAAGGCGAACAAGGCACCAGAAATTACGCCCGGCAAGATCAATGGCATTTGCACCTTAAAGAACGTGCGTGTCGGGCTTGCGCCCATGTTAGCTGCCGCCTTGGTCAAGGAATGATCAAACCCAACCAGCGTTGCCGTTACGGTGATGATCACAAAAGGAATACCCAAGGTCGCATGCGCAAGGATCACCCCAAGATAAGGAATACCCCAGTCTTGGATTTTGATCGATGAGTAGAAGAAGAACAGGCCCGTCGCTGTAATGATGATCGGTACGATCATAGGTGAAATCAGGATCGCCATGATGATGCGACGGCCGGGCATCTCAGGGCGCGACAGACCGAGGGCCGCGATTGTGCCGAGCGATGTTGCGATCACAGTCGAGAAGAAACCGATAATGATCGAGTTCTTCGTCGCATTGATCCACGCCGCATTGTTCCACGCATCCGCCCACCAGCTTGAATCGCGCGGGGCGTCGGGTTCGTTCATGCCAAACGTTAGCAGCAAATCATACCAACGGGTCGAGTAACCCGTCGGGTCAAACTTCAGCATCTTTTCGGTGAAGGTGAAATACGGCTCCGCATTAAAGCTGAGTGGAATTACAATCAGGATCGGCAAAATCAGGAACAGAAAGATTAGCGCGCAGATCGTCAGATAAACGTAATGCCAGACACGCTCAAGCGTGGACGCATGTGTTGGAAGAGCCATATCGCGTTACCCCAGTTTCAGGTTGTCGATGCCGATAAGGCGATCATAGAGCCAATAGAGCAGCAGAACCGCCCCCAGCAGAATTGCAGCCAAGGCGGCGGCCAAAGACCAGTTCAGCGACTTGGTCATGTGGAAAGCAATCAAGTTGGAGATCAGCTGACCATCCGCACCACCGACCAAGGCAGGCGTAATGTAGTATCCGACAGATAGGATGAACACCAAAAGCGCACCCGCGCCAATGCCGGGCACGGTCTGCGGAAAGTAGATACGGCGAAACGCGGTCCAGCTGGTCGCGCCCATAGAGCGTGCCGCGCGCACATAGCTTGGGTTGATCATGCTCATCACAGAGTACAAAGGAAGCACCATGAAAGGCAGCAAAATATGCGTCATCGCAATCACCGTACCTGTCTGATTGTACATCATCTGAATACGGTTTTCATCCGCGAGGATACCCGTCGCCACCATAGCGTCATTCAAGACACCCTGACTCTGCAAGACAATCATCCAACTCGTCGTGCGTACCAAAAGTGATGTCCAGAAAGGCAGCAAAACAAGGATCATCAACAAATTGGATTTGCGCATCGGCAACGTGGCCATCAAATGCGCGATTGGGAACGCCAGAAAGAAACAAATGACGGTGATCATCAGCGACAAGATCAAAGTGCGTTTGAAGAGCGTCACATAGACCTGACGGTTCTCAGGCACCATTTCGACAGAGCCATCATCAGCCCGTTTGCGATCTAAAGCAGCAAGGTAGAAATTCACCGTCACAGCAATTGAGGCCGTGCGCATCGCTTGCCAAAGACTTGGGTCAGCCCAGTCCTCATCCAGATCAATGATCGCTTCTTTAAATGGCGGTTCGAGTTTTTTAGCCTTACGCGCAGCTTTAGTGAACATGGAGCGCGAGCCAGACAATTCGTAATTGATACGCGTGCCGGCTTGGCCCGGCGCTTTCAATTCACGCAGGACCACCAAGTCAGCGGCAAGAGCGGCATAAGCCGTTTCATCAGGGTCTGTGCCTTGGGGGTTTTCCTCAAACCATTCAGCGAGATTGGTCATGATCGGCGTACTGACGCCTGTGCCGAAGTCTTTGGAAATTGTGAAGCCGGTGTTGTTCACGGACTTATAGAGCATCTGCCCAATCGGAAAGATGAAGCTGACGATGATGAACGCCAAAAGTGGGAGCACCAAAAGGAATGCGCGTCTTTTGGCTCTGGATTGAGCATGCGCCAGCGCTTCTTTAAGCGGCTTGCCGTCTACGGTTGTCAGCATGCTAGGTCCCATCGTGTCGTAAAATTCTTTTGCTCAGCGCTTATATCGCCGAAGGAATAGCCCCGCCCGTCCAGTGCAGGAGGGCGGGGCCAAAGATCGCTTACTTCGCCAACCAAGCGTTGAACCGCTCGTTCAGCTCTGCGTCTTTGTCGACCCAGAACTCGAAGTTGTTGACCAGTGCGTTGCCGAGGTTTGCAGCAGCTGTTGGCATGTGTGGTGCCATGTCTGTTGTACCATCGGAGTACTTACCAACCAAAGCGCCAGAAGACTTACGCGCTGGACCGTAGGAGATCCAAGACGCCTGATCCGCCAAACGCTGTGTGTCTGTAGAGAACGCAATGAACTTCAAAGCTTCTTCTTTGTTTGGCGCACCCTTTGGGATGACAAACAAATCGAAGTCTAGGATCTGACCGTCCCAAACAACTTCCAAAGGCTGGTTCTCAGCGATGGCAGCGTTGAAGATACGACCGTTATACGCTGTGGACATAACAACTTCGCCGTCCGCAAGCAATTGTGGAGGCTGAGCCCCCGCTTCCCACCAAACGATGTCTGCTTTGATCTCGTCGAGCTTAGCGAATGCGCGATCTACGCCTTCGTCTGTGTCGAGCACTTCGTACACTTCACCCGCTGGAACGCCGTCCGCCATCAAAGCCATCTCAAGCGTCGCTTTTGCAGACTTGCGCAGACCGCGCTTGCCCGGGAAGTCCGCTGTGTTGAAGAAATCATCAATGCTGTCAGGTGCTGTCGGATTGTTGTCTTTGTTGTATGCAAAAACAGTGGACCAAACGATGTTCGCAACGGCACAATCCTGAAGTGCACCGTCGATGAAATCATCCGCTGCCGCTGTGCCATCTGGCGCTGCTGGAAGGATGGATTGATCGATCTCTTCAAGCAGACCTTCGTCGCAAAGACGAACTGCGTCAGAGAATTCAACGTCAGCCACGTCAACTGTGACGTTACCCGCTTCAACCTGTGCTTTGATCGGTGTCGCTGGGTTGTCAGAATCAACAGAGTTGATCGCGATGCCTGTCTCGGATGTGAACGGCTTGTGATATGCTTCGACCTGGCTCTTTGTATAAGCGCCACCCCAAGACATGACTGTGACTTCCTGAGCGGACGCCGCGAAGGCTACGCTTGTCAGGGCTGTCGCCAAGAGTGCTGTTTTAAGTTTCATTATAGTCTCCCTAGTTACCTATTCATTTGTTCAAGGTTTGCGTCATAGGTATTACTCAAACCCTTTGAAAACCGCGAGGCGAGAGGCGCTCCGCGGCAAATCGAAAATGTTATGCGTCGAGCGCGCGGCAGTCTTCTGCCAACCAGCCAATTTCCACTTCGCTGCCCGGCTCCAGACGGACTTGATCGGGCGCATTTCGTGACTTGATGACAAAATCATCTTTGCCAGCGACACGCAGACGCGTGCGGAAAATGTCGCCCATATAGATAAACTCAAGCACTTCCGCTTTCAGCGTGTGCGCTTCTGCGCTCAGGCGATCTTTGTTAAATTCAACACGCTCAGGACGGATGGATACGCGCGTGCGCTCACCCGCTTTGGTAACATTCACTGGTTTGCAATCGATCAAACCACCGCCATCAAGCTGAACCAGCGCAATGCCGTTCTTGATCTCTTTGACAGTACCCTCAAGCGTGTTGTTTTCACCGATGAACTGCGCCACGAAACTGTTTTGCGGACTCTCATATAGCTCATCCGGTGGCGCTAGCTGTTGAATACGGCCATCTTCAAACACAGCAACGCGGTCTGACATTGTCAGCGCTTCAGTCTGATCGTGCGTGACGTAGACCACGGTGATCCCTAGATCATCCGCGATGCGCTTGATCTCGAACTGCATGGTTTCGCGTAACTGCTTGTCGAGCGCGCCAAGCGGTTCGTCCATCAGAACCAACTCGGCCTCAAATACCAGCGCGCGCGCAAGGGCGATCCGCTGTTGCTGGCCACCGGACAATTGCGCGGGACGGCGCCCACCGAACTCACCCATTTGAACTAATTCAAGCACGTGCTTCACCTTCGCTTCGCGCTCTGTTTTCGGCATTTTGCGCACTTCGAGCGGGAAGCTTAGATTTTCGGCAACTGTCATATGCGGGAAAAGCGCATAGTTTTGGAACACCATACCGATGCCGCGCTTATGCGGTGGAATATTGTTGATCGGCTGTCCATCAAGACGAATGTCTCCATGCGTTGCCGTCTCAAAACCCGCGAGCATCATCAGGCAGGTCGTTTTGCCAGAGCCCGATGGCCCGAGCATCGTAAGAAACTCGCCCTTTGGCAGTGATAGATTTAGATCTTTAACTACGAGGTTTTCGCCATCGTAACTTTTCTGTACGCGATCAAATTCAACGAACGCGTCTTTCGTATGACTATCGGCCAAAAGTGGCTCCCCATGTCTCTCCAGCAGGTTTTCCCCGCCTTTTGCGTCCGGAGACTAAAACGCGACTCGCTGCGCAACGCAACCAATTTGCTGACTTGGTGTTCGATTTCACTGAAACGAGACCGATTCGACTGAAATTCAATCAAAACCGAAGTGTATCGCCTTTGAATTCCACCGAATCAGGATCTTATCTTGTGGCGCGCGATATCGGTTCTGGTGATTTCATCTGCCATGATCTGTCCCCAAAGCGCATAGGTGCGCGCGCTTGGATGAAACCCGTCAGACGCCATCGCATCAGGGGTGAAGGGTAGATCGATCGTAACCAAATGCGTGTCTGCATCGTTTACAATATCTTCCTGCAAAGCGTCGTTCATGCGGGCAGCGTGCGCCCCTAGAATCCACTGCAACAGCGATGGAAGCACTGGGAAATGTTGCAGCGGGGGCACTGCAGTTACAAAGATCTTGCGTACCTTGAAGCGCGCGCGCAGGTGGTTGCGTAACTGTGTTTGGCGCGCGCGCCACCGCGACACAAACAAAAGCTGCGCCACGTCATTCACACCAAGCGCAAGGACCGCGACATCATATGCAGTTCCAGGCTCAGAGCCGAGCAGCACAGTGGCAGATTTGGTTGTCGCACCGGTCTTCGCAACGAGCTTCCAGCCTACACGATGCGTCTTTTCCAAGGCTGCCACTAATTGACCGCTCAGTGCATCCTTTTGATCCGCAACACCGACACCCGCGCCGGAGGAATCACCAACGATCAAAACGCGCAAATCTGACCCTTTGCCGCTGCATCCCTCGCGCGGGCCGGCAGCCTCTGGCAGGATCAATGCTTTGCGTTTGATACGTAGACCTTGAAGCAGCATCCAAGGGGCCAATGGCAGGCGCACCAAAACGTCTAAAGGTGGCAAAAACCCCATCTACTCGCGCTTTTTGCGTGCACGAATGAGCAGGCCAATCCGCAGGCTTGTTCCTGTCTCTGTACGTGTGCGCGTACGCAGGACTGGCGTATTTTCAGATGCATTTGCGCGCCCTTCACGCAGCACGATGTAAAGACCACTGCCAATGATGATTACAGCCCCCAAAATTGTCGCGCGCTCAATCGTTTCATTGAACAAAAGCGCACCAAACAGGGTGGCCCAAATGATTTGCGAATATTGCATCGGCGCGACGATCACCGCCTCGCCCGCTTTGTAGGCTGCAATCACAAGAGCAGACCCAAGGAGCGCCATCAACGACATCAAGGCGATGCCGCCCATATGCTCAACCGGCATAGGTTTATAGACGAATCCCAAGAGTGCACCCATGACGACAAAGTTAGACATCATCGGAAAGATAAGCAGCACAACGCTGCGTTCATCCTTGCCGATCTTGCGCACAATAATGGACGCAAACGCACTCCCGAACGCAGCTACCAAGGCCGCCGCATGGCCAAGCGTCAGATCTTGCGCCCCAGGTTTCAGCACGACCAGAACTCCGCCAAGCCCCACGAGAACAGCAACCCAACGGCGTATTCTAACCGTCTCCCCAAGGATCGGAATAGCGAAGATTGTGATCAACAAAGGCGTCGCAAATAGGATCGCATAGACCTGAGCAAGCGGCAGCGTCGAAAAAGCGTAATAGGCGGACACACCCGTAAGTGTCGTTGCGAGTGTGCGAAAGGCGGTCCAATAGGGATGACGCGGGCGCAAGTTCCCTGAACTTGCATCGCGGATCAGCATCAATGTGACCCAAGGAAAGCCGAAAAGGACAGAGAAGAAGATGATCTGGATCGGTGAATAATTAGCGCCAAGGATTTTCACGATCACATCATGCGTGGCGAAGATCGCGAACGCGAGCAGCGCAAGCAATGCGCCTGTTGTGTTGCTGCCCATGTTTCGGCCTCGTTCGCTAAATCGGAATTACAGCAAACATCACGAGATTGGGATGCTAAGGCAAGCGCTTAAGCCCGCCTTAGCTGCTTTCATCATAGAAAAGCTTAAAGCGATGCGTCGAGTGCTGAGAGGATAGCATCACCCATTTCTTTGGTATTCACAGGCGTGCCATCGTTGGCCTGCATCAGGTCTGCTGTGCGCACGCCATCGGCGAGCACTTTTTCTACAGCCGCTTCCAAACGATCCGCTTCGGCACCTTGATCAAAGCTATAGCGCAACGCCATCGCGAAACTCAGGATACAAGCGGACGGGTTCGCTTTGCCTTGACCTGTAATGTCCGGTGCGGAGCCGTGTACCGGCTCATACAATGCTTTCGGACGACCATTTTCCATCGGCGCACCAAGGGAAGCGGATGGAAGCATACCAAGAGAACCCGTCAACATCGCTGCGCAATCGCTCAAGATGTCGCCGAACAGGTTGTCCGTGTAGATCACATCAAACTGTTTAGGGGCACGCACCAGCTGCATCGCACCGTTGTCGGCATACATGTGGGACAGCTCAACCTCTGGATAATCCTTGGACACCTCTGTGACGACCTCGCGCCAAAGAATGCCGCTCTCCATCACGTTGGCTTTTTCCATGGAGCAGAGCTTTTTATTGCGGCGCATCGCCAACTCAAACGCAGAGCGCGCGCCGCGCTCAATCTCAGCTTCCGTATAGCGCTGCGTGTTGATGCCAACGCGCTCGTTACCGACCTCAAAGATGCCGCGTGGTTCACCGAAATAAACACCGGACGTCAGTTCGCGTACGATCATGATATCCAGACCCGCGACCAATTCTGTCTTCAAAGACGAGAAATCCGCAAGCGCGTCAAAGCACTGTGCAGGGCGCAGGTTGGAATATAGGTCCATTTCCTTGCGAAGGCGCAGCAAACCGCGCTCGGGCTTTACGGAAAAGTCTAGATCGTCATACGCAGGACCGCCCACAGCGCCAAGCAGAACAGCGTCCACCTCTTGCGCTTTGGCCATCGTATCGTCGTGCAAAGGCGTGCCATGCGCGTCATACGCTGCACCGCCCACAAGGTCTTCGCTCACGTCGAAGTTCAGGCCGCGCTTGTCGCCGTACCATCCAATGATGCGTTGAACCTGCCCCATTACTTCGGGACCAATGCCGTCACCGGCCAGAATTAGGAGAGATGGGTTGCTCATAGCGTTGTTCCTGAATGGGTTAATCTGTTGCCCATCGCCCTACCTAGAAGGGGCCTTAGGGTCAAGCTTCGCCGCTTTGAAAGACCGCGCCAATTCCATCTTCCAACATATCCCAAACCCGCTTGATCCGTGGCGTTGCGCGCATGATCTCGGGCGCGGCAAGCCATATGGGAAGCGTGGGCAGGTCAACATCTGGCAATACGCGCGCAATCAATGGGTCAACGCTCGCGAAGGATTGCTGCGTAAACCCAACGCCACACCCCGCGCGCACAAGTTCCCAATAGGTGTTCTGATCATCGCAGCGCACATCAAAGAAATCACGCGTCGCGGGCCAACCCAGATCACGCATGCCAACGATAATACGGTCATCGCGGTCGTAGCCGACAATGGAATGCTCCAATAGATCCTCAATCCGCTCTGGCGTGCCATGTTTCGCAAGATAGCTTTTAGCCGCGTAAATCCCCATCTTCGCAGTGCTAATCTGTTTGGTAATCACATCAAGCTGCGTGCTGCGATACATGCGCACGGCGATGTCCGCCTCCCGAAACAAAAGGTTTTCGCTCGCGTCAGAGGGGACGATTTCGATCTGAATATCAGGCTCCTCTTCCCTGATCCCCGCGATAATCGAAGGAAGCACATGATGCGCCATGACCTCGCTCGCAGTGATGCGCACGGTGCCTTGCATCTTGTGATCGCGCCCCGCGGCCCGCAGGCTAAGCTTCCCAAATGCTGCGCGCATTTCTTGCGCGGGTTCGAGCAAGCTCTCGCCCGTATCGGTCAATCTGAAACCTCGCGTTTGGCGTTCGAACAGACGTAAGCCTATTTGTTCTTCCAGCAGTTTGATTTGCCGTCCCAACGTCGGTTGGCTTTGCGACAGCGAGCGCGCAGCAGCAGAAAGCGAGCCTGTTTCAGCCACAGCCAAGAACGCGCGGATGAGGGACCAGTCGAGATTGGTGAAATCAGTATCCATTCAATTATGAATACATGATCTATAAATTTGGTAAATACCGCAATGAATATGAATGACGCATAACCCCTCCATCAACACATGGAGAATGACATGAAACAGACAGTTTTAGTCCTTGGCCCGACGGGTCGTTTTGGTCGCAACGCCGCCCTCGCGTTTGAAAATGCGGGCTGGCAGGTGCGCCGTTTTGATCGCAAGCGCGATACTTTGGAAAGTGCTGCGCACAGTGTCGATGTGATCGTGCAAGCGTGGAACCCGCCATATCACAAATGGAGCGCACAAGTAGCCGCAATGCAACCCTCCGTTCATCGCGTTGCGTTGGCAAATGATGCTACTGTGATCATCCCCGGCAATGTTTACATATTTGGCGAACAAACGCCCGCGCCTTGGTCGCATACATCGCAGTATGCGGCGCGCAATACGTTGGGCAAAATCCGCATCGCGATGGAGCAAAGTTACAAAGACGCAGGCGTACGTACCATCGTGCTACGCGCGGGGGACTATCTCGATACAGAAGCCTCAGGCAATTGGTTCGACAAAATCATGGCACCGGGTCTACGCAAAGGGGTTCTGACCTATCCGGGGACACCCGACATTGATCACGCCTGGGGATTTTTACCCGATGTTGCGCGCGCCGCTGTCGCCTTAGCCGAGATGCGCGAGACTTTAGATCGCTTCACCGATGTTTGCTATAAAGGTTACACTTTAAGTGGCGAGCAACTTGCCGCCACGATAGCCACCGCACGCGGCCATGATGTGCACCTCAAGCTGATGCACCGCTGGCCGCTTCAACTGTTGCGGCCTTTCATGCCCGATATAAAGCATATCATTGAGATGGAATATCTGTGGCACACACCCCATTCGCTTGACCCAACGCTGTTCAATGAATTGGTGCCAGATTTCTCAACGACCCCAGCGGTGGACGCATTGCGTAAAGCCAGTGCGTTTGTGCCAATGCCTAAGGGTGCGCGACTTAGTCCTATGGTTGCGTAATATCCATCCAGATCATGCGATGTCGACTGGCCTTCTCCACCGCAGTGCGTAGGGGGCCAGTTTCGGGCCAGACCACATTAGCCTGCCCGACCAACCACTCAGCGCTTGGCAAAATATACGACACCCGATGCGCGCCTGCCTTTTCCCAGAATGCCGTCGCGATACCACCCAGCTCACTTTCGGGTTTCACATCTTGCACACGCTTATCCTCCAGCAAATCGGCAATTGCACTGCGATCCCCCTCCCCCTTGTTCGGATCAAGGTTGGCATTGCCCATGAGTACAAAACGCTCTTTAGGAAAATCGCCATAGGTTCCCTTCATCACAGCGCTTAACAGCACTAATTGCGCGCGATTGCGCAGGCCGTTCAGATCCTCTGGCCCGTCGAAAACTGGGGTTTGGTTTTGGAACAAGGCTAACGTGACAGGCTTCGTGTCCTCCGCTTGAATTTCGACGACCCATAACCCTTGCGACACCAACTTTTGCAACGTGCGCGCTTGCGTAGAGGGGTAGGCGTTACTGTCACGATCAAGCGGCATCTTTGCCCCTTCCACATCTTCCCAAAGCAGATCATTTAAATGAAACTTCAGCTTGATTGGATGTTTTGATAGCAAGAGCATCCCACCCTCACCCGCGTAACGCGCCCAAGTCTGGCGATCCCCCGTGCGACCATCCCCATCCAGATCAACCGCCGTGGGGATCATCGAATTTGGCGCATGTGTGAACGTATATTCATAACCAAGCACTGCGCCAAGCGCCCGAGCCGTGCGACGTTCAAGGTCAAAATCAACCTTGGTGAGAAGCAAAACGTTTGGATCAACAGCCTCCACCAGCTGTTTTAATGCAGTGATTTGCTTGTCTTTGCCGCGCTCTAGATCGCGCAGCAAGATCCCCGGCCCTTTACGGGTGAGTTCCGCATGAAATGTCGCCACGCGAAATCCCTCCGCAGCACCTACGAAGGGACAAAGCAGTAAACCTGTAAGGAAAATCAGGCGGTTTGCGCATCCGATTGAGCGTAAGCGCGACGACGTTTTTCTTCGATCATCTCGGCAACGCGACCCATCGCGATACCGCGCATGATCATGCTTGCAGGAAGGAAGGCCCATGCGCTTATCGTCCAGATCAAAGTTTGCGGATCATCCATGGTCAGGTTTCCAACCAGATCCGTTGCCGTCTTCACGACCGCTGGGATTAAGAATGGCAGAAGAAATCCAAAGATAATGTTAATGCTCGAGTCACGCTTGAGACGCACAAGAACATCGCCGCCGCCTGTGGGGTCAAACAAAGGCAGGTTCACCCATACATTGAACGCACCGGATTTAGAGGGCCATTTAGCGATGCGCACCAAAAGAACGAAGATCACCAAAGAGAGCAATGAGATCGCGTAGGCAAGGCCAGCGGCAGTACGTACAATTTCCACCAATTCGATAGATGCGTTGGCATCGAGCATGAGGATAATCAGACGCACTGGCGAGTATGGCACGTCAATCGCATTGCCGAGCACGTCGCCCCAGTGCTTCACCGTAAGGGTCAAATTTGTTGGCTCGAACACGCCTTTGCACATCAAAGACAGGGAAGTCACAATCGCGAGGATCGTTATATACCGGTGTCGGTTAAAGGGGGCTGCGAAGCGAAATTCAATAATTGACGGGTATTTGAAGAAGTACTCAACGAACGTGAAGAGCGCCGCAAGGAACGCGATCAGAACGACCATCATGCTGTTCTCGACTACGACTCCGGTCAAAATCACCGAAGGTGTTATGACCAAAATCCAAACGAGTATCGAACGCAAAATTGCGCCAATAATATTCGTAACCACGTTGTTTCCCTTCAACTTGGACGCTGTCGATACGATGCCGACCGCTTGTTCCAACTTGAGTCCGCTCGTCAAAACGGTTGTGCCTCAATCTTGCCCTATTTGTGCCTTGATCGAGTCAACTTCTCAAGCTGTGACACCAACATGCTTAATCAAATGGGCCAAATGAGGGAGAAACTGGTGCGCGATTACATCATTTTCAGTACCGAAAAAAGGCAATGCAAAATCAATGCACTACATGTTGTGCTTCATGTAGAATTCATCCCTACGGCCCCGGCTTTCTGAAATATATGAAAGAAATCGCGAGGTGGTTCTCCTTAGACACGGTTAACCAAGATAGGCTTGAGAGAGGCCACGCGCGGCAGCCTCTTTCCAAATTTCTTCACTTAATGTGCGCTTAGACCCATGGGCGTGCAGCAGATGCTGACGCCTCAAACGTGTCAATTGCACTGGCTTTTTCCATGGTTAGGCCAATGTCATCGAGGCCTTCCGCAAGGCAGTGCTTTTTGAAGCTATCAAGCTCAAACGAAAACACTTCGCCATCAGACGTGGTCACAGTCTGTGCCTCTAGGTCGATGTCCATCCGCGCGTTAGCACCTTTCTCAGCGTCTTTCATCAACACGTCCACTGCCTCTTGTGGCAATACGATTGGCAAAATGCCGTTCTTGAAGCAGTTATTGTAAAAGATGTCAGCGAAGCTGGTGGAGATCACGGATTTGATCCCAAAGTCCGCCAAAGCCCAAGGCGCATGTTCCCGTGAGGAACCACAGCCAAAGTTGTCACCCGCCACAATGATCTGCGCATCGCGGTAGGCTGGCTTGTTGAGAACGAAGTCCTCGATCTCGTTGCCTTCGCGATCAAAGCGCATCTCGTCAAAGAGGTTCACACCGAGACCGGAGCGTTTGATCGTTTTCAAGAACACTTTCGGGATGATCATGTCCGTGTCGATATTCACGAGCGGCATAGGAGCCGCGATACCGGAGAGGTTTTCGAATTTTTCCATTGTCGTTTCCTTTGTCGCATCTGCGCGCCGCGCAGTGCTGTTTGGAGTATCTTGTGTGCGTGGCTGAGTGGCCTCTTTAAGATCGCGCGCTGCTGTTTGACTTGCTACGATGCTGTCCTCGGGACGTTGCCAAAACTGGCTCCACGCCCAGCGCCCTGATTTGGTCGCCCGTTGGATCAGGCCAACAACACCTTGCTTTGACAGATCAACCATCAACGCATTCGCCTGATCAATACCAAGGCCCAATTGCTGCGCCATGCTAAACACCAAGAAATTTACGCGGTGTTTAGCTTGATCCAGTGCCATCTTCATCGCCAAAGCAGGGTAAGCTGCTTTAGAAGCCGTTCCCACAGCTGCCGCACCCGCTGGTAGAGCACGCATAAGGGGCGCACTCAACGCGCTCCCCAGCAGTTGAAGAAAGCCACGCCGTTTCATTTAGACCAGCTCACGAATGTCGGTGAGGCGACCCGTAAGCGCAGCCGCAGCAGCCATTGCAGGGGACACAAGATGCGTGCGCCCTTTATAACCCTGACGACCCTCGAAATTACGGTTCGAGGTCGCAGCGCAGCGCTCATGCTCAGACAGCTGATCCGGGTTCATCGCAAGGCACATGGAGCAACCCGCAAGGCGCCAATCAAAGCCTGCTTCGCGGAAGATATCCGCGAGGCCTTCTTCCTCAGCCTGCGCTCGCACAAGACCAGAGCCCGGCACGATCATCGCGCGCATGCCCTCTTTGATCTGCTTGCCTTTAACAACTTCAGCAACCGCGCGGAAATCCTCGATACGGCCGTTGGTGCAAGAACCGATGAAGACTGTATCAATCTCGATATCCGTCAGTTTCTGACCGGGTGTTAGGCCCATATAGTCAAGCGCGCGCTGCGCGGCTTCAACCTTGCCACCCTCGAAATCGGAAGGGGACGGAACCACACCAGAGATCGGCAAAACATCCTCTGGGGATGTACCCCACGTTACGCTCGGTTCGATATCCGCGCCGTTGAGCGTCACGACCTTATCAAAGTGCGCGCCTTCGTCGGTGAAGAGCGTGCGCCAGTATGTTTCAGCCGCTTCCCACTCAGCGCCTTTTGGGGCGTGGGGGCGACCTTTGCAATATTCGTAGGTTTTCTCATCAGGCGCGATAAGCCCTGCGCGCGCACCGCCCTCAATCGCCATGTTGCAAACAGTCATGCGGCCTTCCATGGAAAGGTCACGGATCGCTTCGCCACAATACTCGATGACGTAGCCAGTACCGCCAGCGGTTCCAGTTTCACCGATCACAGACATGGTGATGTCTTTCGCGGTCACACCCGGCTTCAACTTGCCTGTGATCTCGACCTTCATGTTCTTGGACTTCTTCTGGATCAGCGTTTGCGTCGCCAGAACATGCTCCACCTCAGACGTGCCGATACCATGTGCCAAAGCACCAAACGCACCATGCGTCGCTGTGTGTGAGTCACCACAAACAACAGTCATCCCCGGAAGGGTCCAACCCTGCTCTGGTCCAACGATATGCACGATCCCCTGACGCACGTCAGAGACAGGATAGTAGTGAATGCCGAACTCTTTCGCGTTCGTATCAAGGGCGGCGACCTGAGTCGCGCTGTCCTCTGTCATGTTCTTTGGATCATCACGGCCTGCGGTTGTCGGTACGTTGTGATCCGGCACAGCGATTGTTTTGTCAGGTGCGCGCACCGTACGGCCCGTCATGCGCAAGCCCTCGAATGCCTGCGGCGAGGTCACTTCGTGTACAAGGTGGCGGTCAATATAAAGAAGGCATGTGCCATCTTCCGCTTCATGCGCGACATGCGCATCCCAGATTTTGTCATAGATCGTTTTGGGGGACATTTGGTCCACTCCCGTCATTGTTAGCTATAGGGATTTGGCGCAGCGCAAAGGCTGCCAGATCAAAGCAGGCTTAGAATAGTCGAGCCAGTACAGCGCGCGATGCGCCGTAAAAGCGTTCGCGCAAACGCGCGTGCTCGTTCAGATCGAAAACTTGTTTCATATGCTTTCAAATACACAGGCAAACCCCTTCGTTCAAGGGGGAACCTTTTGCGCAGATAGACTTACAGCCCCAACTGCACGCTAGTCCCCAAGGCCGACATGCCACCGTCAATGGTGATGTCTTGCCCTTTGATCCAGCCACTTTCAGCGCTGAGCAAATAGAGGATGACGTCAGCGATTTCTTCGGGGTAGCCGGGACGACCAACGCGCGCGACGTTTCTTGTCATGCGATCCCCAAAGGCGGCTTCGAAATCATCCAAGATGCCCGTGCTCACCGCCGCAGGGCTAACGGAATTCACGCGCAGTGATTTGGCGAGCAAACGTTCTGTATTGGCGATGCCCCAAACGACGACCGCTTCTTTGGAGAGATCGTAGGCGCGCACGTAATTGATATCTTGATTGGCGATGAAATCATCTAGCGCTGCCACGTTTTCCAAGGCTATCAGCGCTTTCACTTGTTCGATGTTGGTACGCCACGCAGCCCCTGCGCGCGAGGCAACATTCACGATTGCGCCCCCTTGTTTCAACATCGGCTCAACCGCGCCCGTCAACCGCACCAAGCCCAGATAATTCACTGCGAGAACGGTTTTCATAAGCCCCTCGCGCGGGGGCACACCTGCATTGTTCACTAAGCATTCAAATGTGCCCGACAGCTTTGATACCGCAGCATCGATGGCATCGCGATCAGACATATCCACTTTAATCCAGTGATCCGCACCAGTAGGTTCTACGATATCAAACGCCGTAACTTCGTACCCTGCTGCCTTGAGTTTTTGTACTGTCGCTGCCCCGATGCCAGTCGCTGCACCTGTGATCAAAGCTCGCATATTTTTGCCCCTTCAATTGATGATCAACACTGGACCCCTTGCGCGTTTCTATTGCAAGCGCTCTAGTAACACCTGCGACCATCCTCAAAAGTAAAGCCATTATGACCATTAAAGCCACATGTTGCGGCGCATCACGCAATGCAACACCTCAAAACAGGCCTAGCGCCGAGATCATCGCCGCGCGGACTGTCGATGACTTTGATACTGTCGCAATTCCAGCAGGGCGCAGCGTTTATGGAACCGCAACGCCGCAAATCCCCAATGACGGGGAAGGACCGATGCGCAGCAAGCGCGTGCGTGGTTTTACCTGCGGCGTGACCACAGTTACCAACGCGCAGTTCAAAGCGTTTATTGACGCGACAGGATATGTAACCGAAGCCGAGGACTTCGGCTGGTCCTTCGTCTTTTACAGCGACATCGCGAAAGAGATCGGCCCGACCCAAGCTGTGCCGGGTGTGGAATGGTGGCACCGCGTTGATGGGGCGAACTGGCGCGACATCAATGGCCCCTACACCTATGCTGCAGCATGGGATCCCGATCATCCTGTCGTGCAAATGTCATGGCGCGATGCGCGTGCATACGCGGCTTGGGTGGGTGGCCGCCTTCCGACAGAAGCGGAATGGGAACATGCGGCACGCGGAGGCTTGGGCGACGTCAAATTTCCTTGGGGCGATCAAGAGCCTGAGGAAAAAGGCTATACGCCCTGCAACATTTGGCAAGGCGATTTCCCCAATACCAACACGTGCGCGGATGGCTACCAACGCACGGCACCTGCGCGTTCGTTTGAGCCAAATACTTATGGATTGTTCAATATGGTCGGCAATGTCTGGGAATGGACCAGCGATGCCTATCATGTTCAGTCGCTCAAAAAGGATGTGAAGCGACGGTTGGTGCAGATGAAAGGGTTCAAACTGTCAAAAGGTGGTTCCTTCCTGTGCCACAAAAGTTATTGCTATCGGTATCGCATCGCGGCACGATCTGGCACATCGCCCGATAGCGCCACGCCACATCATGGGTTTCGCGTCGTTTGGGATGCGGTGTAATCGAGAAAATCAGATCACGGGCAAACCTATGAACGAACATGCAAACAAACCCTGCATCATCTGCGTTGCGATCACAGGATCTGTGCCCAAGAAAGCCAACAACCCTGCAGTTCCGATCACAGTCGCTGAGCAAATTGAAAGCACACATGAGGCCTTCGAAGCAGGCGCTTCGATCGCGCACTGCCATGTACGCAATGATGATGAAACGCCCTCTTCTGATCCCGAAAAGTTCGCGGCTCTGAAAGAAGGTATTCAAAAGCACTGTCCAGGCATGATCGTTCAAATGTCGACCGGCGGGCGATCCGGCGCGGGTGATGAGCGCGGCGGAATGTTGCCGTTGAAACCTGATATGGCATCGCTCTCTGTAGGGTCGTGCAATTTCCCGACGCGCGTGTACGAAAACAGCCCTGACTTAATCAAGTGGCTGTCCGCCGAAATGCACACATACAAAGTGACGCCTGAAATCGAAGCCTTCGATCTGAGCCATATCTTACAAGCGATACAAATGCACAAGGACGGCCTGCTTTATGGCACGCTGTATGTGCAGTTCGTGATGGGTGTAAAAAATGCCATGCCTGTCGATAAAGAGGTGTTTGATTTCTACGCCAAAGTGATGAAAACCCGCGCGCCTGATGCACCGTGGTGTGCCGCTGGTGTTGGTCCCGGTCAGATCCTTGTGAATGAATGGGCGATTGCCTCAGGCGGGCACACGCGCACAGGGTTGGAAGATAATCTACGTTTGGATCGCGCCACGCTCGCACCGTCTAATGCAGCCCTTGTTGCGCGTACGGTTGCGCTTTGTGAAAAATACGCACGCCCCGTCGCAACATGGGAACAAGCGCGCGATATCTTGGCGGTACCCTTGCGTTAACGTTGACTTGTGCTGTTGCCATTTGCGCGACACACTGGATTAAACACCCGAGCAGACAATTTTTCATCCAGTGAGCGACGCGCAAGAGCAAAACACATCTGAGGCGACCGAGACGGTAGTGGCTGAAAACCCTGCCCCGACCCCTTGGATAATCTACGCGACGTCGCATTTTCTTTTGCGGACATCGCGCAGAACCTCAACGAAAACCTACTACGACCCTGGATCGCCTATCAAATCGCCATCGCGATTGGCGTGTTTGTTGTCGCGTATTTTCTGACAACCTCGCTAAAAGCACGCTTTCAGAATTGGATTCGCGCGCGAAGGCTGGCAGACGTGGCGTATGCGTATCTTTGTGATGTTGCACCGCCGTTTGCTTTTGCTCGTCTATGTTGTGCTGATCTGGATCACCTTGTTGGTGAAGCGCGAAATCACATGACCCTCGCGCTCCTATTTGATCGGGATAATCGCAAATCTAGCCACCGCTTGGTTCTTCATCGCTTTCGTTACGCGCTATATTCACAACTCACTATTGCGCGCGATCATCCGCTATGGCGCATGGATTTGGGTGACGTTGAGCAGCGCCAACCTGACGGACGAAACCCAAGAGCAGCTTGAAAACATCGCGTTCAAGCTTGGTACGATGCGCTTGTCGTTTTGGGCCGTCGTCTAGGCAGTGGTAATCCTTGCGATCTTGTTCGCGGGCGCGCGGTTTATTTCAACTGTGTTCACCGCTACGATCCACAAAAACGAAGAAATTTCGCCATCCATGCAGGTGTTTGCAATCAAGTTCTTGCAAGTGCTGCTTTATGGCTCTGCCTTTTTTATCGGGATGCGCACGGTTGGTTTGGACCTGGCTGGACTCGCGGTTCTATCGGGCGCAATTGGTGTCGGCCTTGGTTTTGATCTGCAAAAGATGGTCTCCAACCTTGTGTCCGGCATTATCATTCTGCTCGATAAATCGATAAAACCGGGGGACGTAATTTCTCTCGGGTAGACGTTCGGCTAGATCAACGCCCTTGGTGCGCGCTACGTGTGCATCGTGACCCGCGATGGCAAAGAGTACCTGATCCCGAACGAGGATCTGATCACAGGCCAAGTAGTCACTGGTCGCATTCTTCCGATTTTGTGCGTCTCGATATCTTCTTTGGCACTGCGTATGACGATGACCCCTCAAGGTGCGCCATAGCGATTGAGGCGGCGCAAACCGTGAAACGTGTCCTCGGCGATCCACGCGCACCTGTGTGTCATGAGATGGGTTTTGGGGATAGTAGTGTCGATTATACCCTGCGGTTCTGGATCATGGATCCAGCGGGGGGCCTCACAAATGTGCGCGGCGCAGTGTATTTGGCTTTGTGGGATACGTTTAAGGCGAATGGGGTTTCTATACCGTTCCCCCGAGAGAGGTGCGGATGTTGGAGGGTGAGACGCAATAGAGCTTAAGAGCGGATAGCCGCTTGGAGCACCATATTGACCAATGCTGCAACTTGTATGAATAGCTGCTTCGCTTAGTGACGACGGTAAATTCGATTTCGCAAAAGTTAGAAGAAAAGCGGCGATGCCAAAACTGGCACCGCCGTTTTTTTTCGCATGGCCACATCTATTTCGTAATGATCTCTGGACCCATAAATGTGTTGGGCAAGACCGTTGAAATCCACGGCACATAAGTCACCAAGATCAAGAATACGAAGAGTACGGCAAGGAATGGCAGTGCCGCGCGCACTACGCTCATCATTGGCATTCCGGCCACGCCCGAGGTCACGAAAAGGTTCAACCCGACCGGAGGTGTAATCATTCCGATCTCCATATTGACGACCATGATGATACCTAGGTGGATCGGATCAATGCCAAGCTCGATCGCAATGGGAAATACCAGTGGTGCCACGATTACGAGCAAACCTGACGGTTCCATGAACTGGCCGCCGATCAACAGGATGATGTTGACGACGATCAAGAACATGACCGGCC